>ERZ1643251.1436-NODE-1436-length-27034-cov-12.053375_pt1 | contig 27034 bp, 18 predicted proteins | sample MGYA00579261_ERZ1643251 | MGnify/ENA primary metagenome ERZ1643251 (study PRJEB29033, sample SAMEA4952267) | chicken gut metagenome | biome: Broiler Chicken; feature: Gastrointestinal Tract; material: Caecum | place: Ireland | collected 2018 | study: Broiler... | reverse complement strand
GCAGCTTGGCAGAGTGGGTATCTCGCTTTGCCTCAGCGATCATCTCCGCAGAGGCGTCCGTCGCCTCGATGTGCGCCGCCGCGTTTACGATGTGTTTTGCGATCAATCCCGTGCCGGTCGCCAGCTCCAACACCGTCTTGGCTTTTACAACCGGCCGGATCAGTGCATACATCTCGTCATACGCCGCCCGATCCTTTCGCATAAAGCGGTCGTACCGACCGGCGTTTTTGTCCCAGAAATTCTTGTGTTCCTGCATCGCTGTCATTCCTTTCGATGTTAGATTCGCCTAACCGATACGCACAGTCATGCAGTTAGAGTATGCTAACCGCTGTGCCTCGGAAAAGCCGCATCTCTGCGGCCTTCCGCTTATTTAAATAACTCCCTGCAAGCGCCGTACACCAGCGTTTCCAGCACCTGCGGGTACAACTCCCCAATCTGCTCCTTATGGGAAACTGTGAGGATCAGTCCCCGCATCGTCGCGGCAGCCAAAGAAGCGCCGCGCCTTGGCATCAAATCATATTTTTCCAAGAGCTGACGAATATGCGTTTCATCATCGTGGTAATGTTCCTTTTTGACGCCCTCCGGCAATCTCTGTAAAAGTAACTTGGCGTCATGTTCAATGAAAACCATGTCGCCAGTATCAGACAGCCTCCGGCAGACGGCCAGAACCGCCTCTGCCGCACGCTCCGATGTTGGCAGGCCGCCATTTCTGTGCAACGCCTGGTCAGCCACCCCGTAAAGCTCGGAGTGGATACTTTCCAGAACCGCGAAGAAGGCCATCTCCTTGGATTCGTAGAATTTATAGAACGAGCCCTTTGCAATGCCGACCGCCTTCGTCAGCTGCTCTACGGAGGTTTTCTTCATCCCCAGCGTGACAGCACAATGTCTCGTTTCCTTCAGCAACGCCTTGCGGAGCTGTTCAGTCTCGTAATCGGTAAAAGCCAAGGTCGCACCCTCCTTGAAATATGACCGTTTCGGTTCTTCTGGTCATATTATACCGCGCTTTTTTCTGGTTTGCAAGGGGTGTAGAGAAAAACATACGCATTTTAACAAAAAATTATTTTCCCTCAACACATTATTCCATGAAGGCGCTCCTCTTCCTTTGGCAAAGAACTGCACCCCCCTAAAATCAAAAATGCACCCCCCCTCCAAACCGTAATTGCACCCCCTTAACGGGTTTCTATCAAAATTAGAGTCAATTGCCAAAATAAAGACCTGTCTTTTGACAGGTCTTTATTTTTTCTGAAAAGTCCGTGAGAGACTCGAACGAACCGTCCATGCGTGCCGGTTGGCGCAGCCGAGGCATGCAAACACAAGCAAAGTTTTTCTCGAAAAAGGGCGCGGCTTTGCGATTTTTGTTCAAAAAGCCTATTACGCAAAATGAAAAAAGCGGTATAATGAATATAATGACAATGCGCAGTTTGCGGCAGCCGGAGCAGAGCTTCGGCTGCTTCGCAGATTGCGTTTTCATTTCAGGTGGGAGGAAGAATATGTTTGCTGTCAACGATATTGTCATGTACAAGCAATCGGGAATTTGTAAAATTCTGGACATTTGCGAAAAGAAATTCGGAAAAGAAACGCGGCAATATTATGTGCTGTGCCCGCAAGACGACCCGAACACAACCATTTACTGCCCCATAGACGCGCCGAGCGACAAAATGCGCTGTCTTTTAACCAAAGACGAAGTTGTGCCGTTTATTGTCGGGCGGCCGGACAAGAAGATTTGACGACTTAAAAGCGCTCTCCTTTTTCAGATTGTCAAATATTTGTTTACTTTTTTGCCCTTTTCCTATATAATGGAAACATCTTTTTTGTAAAAGGGGTAGAATTATGTCAGGTGATACCTTACAGGTGCTGGTTGCCATGGCGGCCTACATGCTGATTGTTGTCGGCATCGGCATCTATTTCGCAAAGCGCTCTCAGAAAAATTCCGAGAACTACTTCCTCGGCGGGCGTTCGCTCGGGCCGTGGGTCACCGCCATGAGCGCCGAAGCTTCAGACATGAGCGGCTGGCTTTTGATGGGCCTTCCGGGCGTTGCGTACTGGTGCGGCCTTGCCGACGCGTTTTGGACGGCTTTGGGCCTTGCAATCGGTACATATGTCAACTGGTTAATCGTTGCCAAACGGCTTCGCAGTTATTCTATTGTTTCCGGCGACTCGATTACCATTCCGGACTTTTTGAGCAACCGCTATCACGAAAAGAAGAAAATCATTCTTTCGATTTCCGCCGTTTTCATTTTGGTGTTTTTCACCGTGTATGCGGCAAGCTGTTTTGTAACCTGCGGCAAGCTGTTCAGCACGTTGTTCGGGTTCTCTTATCACTCGATGATGATTGTCGGGGCGCTGTTTGTTTTGCTTTACACGTTTCTCGGCGGGTTCCTTGCGGAAAGCGCTTCGGACTTCATGCAGGGCGTCGTCATGTTCTTCGCGCTGGTGGTTGTTCTGATTTTCGGCACGATTAAAGCCGGCGGCTTTTCGGAGGTTATTGATAATGCGCAGGCGATTGAGGGCTTCTTCTCGCTGACTTCTATTGCCTCCCCCACAGTGGACGCCGACGGCGTTCAGCAGGTCGCAAACGGCCTACCGCTGTTTGGGGAAGCGGGAAGCTACGGCTTTTTGACGATTATTTCCACCCTTTCTTGGGGGCTCGGCTATTTCGGTGTGCCGCAGGTGCTTCTGCGCTTTATGGCAATCCGCAAAGGCAAAGAGCTCACCCGTTCGCGCCGCATTGCAACGATTTGGTGCTTCATTTCCCTCGCTGCGGCGGTTTACATCGGCCTCATGGGCAGAGCGATGTTCCCGGTGCATGAATCGCTGAACACTTCTTCGGGCGCGGAAAATATTTTCATCATCATAAGCCAGACGCTGTTCCACCCGGCTGTTGCGGGCATTGTGATGGCGGGCATTCTCGCCGCCACCATCAGCTCTTCGGACTCTTACCTGTTGATTGCTTCTTCGGCATTCTCGAAAAACCTGTATGAGGGCGTATTTAAGAAAGGTGCTTCCGACAAGCAGGTTATGTGGGTGTCGCGCATCATTTTGATGGTGATTGCGCTTATCGGCATTGCGATTGCCTGGGACGAAGACAGCGTCATTTTCAAGGTCGTTTCCTTTGCGTGGGCAGGCTTCGGCGCCACGTTCGGGCCGATTATGCTGTTCTCGCTGTTCTGGAAGCGCACCACGCGCGCCGGCGCGATTGCCGGTATGCTCACGGGCGGCGTGATGGTGTTCGTTTGGAACTTGCTGCTTCGTCCTTTGGGCGGGCTTTGGGATATTTACGAGCTGTTCCCGGCGTTCGTGCTGTCTTGTATCGCAATCGTTGTGGTGTCGCTTCTCACCAAAGCGCCCGATAAGGCAATTACAGACGAATTTGAAAAGGCGAAGACCTATCAGGAATAATAAGGCATCTATCTCTTTTAACACAAAAACCATCCCGCAGTGTTTTGCTGCGGGATGGTTTATTTTATGTTTTCGATTTTAGTCCACGCCGTTTTTGAAAGGCTTTGTAAATCCGCATCCAAACGGCGAACAAGAAATAGCCGATGACGATGCTGATGCTGTTCAACAGCACATCGTCCACATCCGCCACGCGGCCGAAAAAATACTGCAAAACTTCCACACCCAAAATCCCTAAAAAGGAAAGGAGGAACACGCGGTAAAACCGCCGCTGACGCGGATACACCGCCGGGAGCAAAATACCGAACGGGAGGAACAACAACAGATTTCCAAGCAGATTCACAACCGACAACGAATGCCAATCCAACGAATCCCCCCGGTTTTCCCAAAACAGCCGGAGCGTTGCAAAGGGCATGAAATTCGGCGCGGTCCGCGGCGGAATGTAGGTGTCAAAATAAAACGCGCCGCTGTCTGTAACCCCTATATAAAATCGAGGCAGGACGGTCTGCGAAAAAACGCCGAACGCATACACCCAAAACAAAAACAGAAAAAGTTCATGCCAAACGGCAAAAGCCCGCTGTTTTCGTTTGAGATACAAAAGGCGGCACGGGATATAAATCACCGCCGCAATCGCCATATAAATGACTAAAGGACCGATATACTTTCCCACAACACTCAAAAAAACACTAAAGCTCATAAAAACGCCCCCCTGTTTTTGAGTTTCCGCTTTTGCAGCTTCTGTCTTTACTATAACTACAAACCCGCTAAAAAGCAAGGAAAACAGATTGATTTTACACACAAAACCGAAAAAGATAAAAGCCGTCGGCAAACCGAAAAGTTTGCCGACGGCTTTGTTGTTTTTCCGGGAATTACTGTTTCAGCGCGATGTTCTGTTTGGAAAGCGACGCAATAATCTGATCGGCCACTTCCATCACTTCCTCACGTTTTAACGTGCGCTGGTCGTCAGAGAACACAAGACGCACGGTAATCGATTTACCCGATTCATCACGGTAGGTGTCAACCACGTCCACATCCTGAATCCACGGGCAGTTGGCCGCTTCGACCGCCGCACCGATCGGCGCATAGGTTTCCGAGACAAACGACAGGTCAACTTCCATACCGGGGAAGCGGGAGGGCTCGCGGTAGACGATGCCGGCATCGGCAATTTCCGAAAACGCGCGGACATCAATTTCCGCATACACAATCGCGGCTTTTTTATCAATTTTTTTCGCGACCGTCGGGTGGACAACGCCAAGCTCGCCGAGCGCTACACCGTCGCAAAGCACGGTGTTGAGGTTGCGCGGGTGCTGGTAATCGTGCGACGCTTCTGCCGCGGTGAAGCTTAACGGTTTGTGCTTGATATCCGCCGCAAGAACCGCCAGCATATCGCGAAGCGACAAATACAGCGTTTCGGTGGAATCGGTTTTCGAGAACAGCGTGATTGCCAGTTTCTTATATTCGCGGCACATCCCGTTTTCATCGAGCCCGTCTACGGTTCTGCCAATCTCAAAAATGCCGAAGGACGGCGCAAACGCGGTATTGCCGCGCACCTGGCAAAGCTGGGTCGGAATCATCGAACGGCGCAAAGTCTCAATATTCGGGTTGGTGGCGTTCAAAAGCTTGACGTTATCTTCCACCGCAAGACCGAGCGCCTTGTATTCGTCATAATATGCCCAAATATAGGAATGGACTTCGTGCAGAGAGAAGCGTTTGACGAGAATGTCTTTGATTCTGTCCTCCACGGTCTTTTCCGTTTCGGGGCGCACCGGGTAAAGCGGCGCGGAAGCGGTGTGGACGGCGAAGTTGTCATAGCCGTAAACACGCGTGATTTCTTCGATGATGTCCGCTTTAATGGTGACGTCTTTGGTGGCGCGCCAGCTCGGCACGGTCACCGAGAAGTTGTCGCCGGCTCTTTTGACGGTAAAGCCGAGCGCTTCGAGCGTGTGAACAATCGTGTCCCCGTCAATTTGAATGCCGGTGTAACGGTCGACATAAGCTTGATCAAAATCGAGCGTTACGGTGTCGTAATGATAGGCATATTCATCGGTAAGCGACGAGACCACGCGGGCGTCTTTGTCAGTATCGGTCAACAGTTTGACAAAGCGCGCAATAGCCGGAACAGTCATTTCCGGGTCAAGGCATTTTTCATAGCGCATCGACGCGTCGGTTCTGTGCGCCAAACGCACGGTGGATTTGCGGACGGAAACCGCGTCGAAGGTGGCGGATTCCAACGTCAGGGTGGTGGTGTCTTCGACGATTTCAGAGTCAAGACCGCCCATAATCCCGGCGATTGCCACCGGCGTGTCGCCGTTGCAAATCATCAAAGTATTTTCGTCGATATGGCGTTCCACGCCGTCGAGCGTCTGGAACTCAAACGGTTTTTGGAAGCGCTTAATCCGCAGTTTTTCCACCTTGCGCGAGTCGAACGCGTGCATCGGCTGCCCCATTTCGAGCATCAGATAGTTGGTCAGGTCCGCAAGGAAGTTGATCGCGCGCATTCCGCAGTAGTAAAGGCGGATACGCATATTCACGGGGCTTACCGCCGTGTGGATGTTTTCCACCTGCAGGCAGGAGTAGCGCTGGCAAAGCGGGTCTTCGATTTTCATATCCACTTTCGGCAGTGCGTCATAAGCGTGTAAATCGACCGTGTCGAGCGGCTTTAACGGTCTGCCCGCTAAAGCGGCGAACTCGCGCGCGATGCCGTAATGGCCCCAAAGGTCGGGGCGGTTGGTCAGCGATTTGTTATCGACCTCAAACACAATGTCGTCCACGGCGTAAGCATCTTTAATATCGGTGCCGCAGGGGATATCGTCTGTAATATCCATAATGCCGGAATTGTCGTCGCTGATGCCGATTTCTTTTTCGGAGCAGCACATGCCGTAAGAATCGAAGCCTGCAAGCGGGCGCGGCGCAATGGTGATGTCGCCGAGGCGAGCACCCACTTTTGCAAACGCGGTTTTCATCCCGACGCGCACATTCGGCGCACCGCAGACAACGTCCGTAAGCTTGCCGTCACCTGCATCGACTTTTAAAAGGTGTAGTTTTTTCGATTCGGGGTGGGGTTCAACCGATTTGATTTCGGCGACCACAACGCCGGAAAGGTCTTTGCCTTTCTCAAAAATTTCATTTTCCACTTCGGCGGTGGACAGAGAAAAGCGGTGGATTAAATCCATTTTGTCAAGGCCCGAAAGGTCGACAAAATCCGAAATCCAGTTCATCGATAAAAACATGTCTTTTCTCCTCCTTCCTTATTCGTCGTCCGCGAACTGCGACAGGCTCTTTAAGTTGCCGCTGTTTAAGTCGCGGATGTCTTTAATCCCGTATTTCATCATGGCAAGTCTTGTAAGACCTAAGCCGAACGCGAAACCGGTGTATTCTTCGGGGTCAATGCCGCCGTCGCGAAGCACCGCGGGGTGAATCATACCGCAGGGGCAAAGTTCCAGCCAGCCGCTGTGTTTGCAGGACGGGCAGCCTTCGCCGCCGCAGATCAGGCAGCTGATGTCGAGTTCAAAGCCCGGTTCAACGAACGGGAAGAAGCCGGGGCGCAGCCGTACCTTGATGTCTTTTTGGAACACTTCGGACAACATGGTTTTCATAAAGTAAATCAAGTTGGAAATGGAAATGTTCTTATCCACCATAACGCCTTCCATTTGGAAGAAGGTGTTTTCGTGGCAGGCGTCGGTCGCTTCGTTGCGGAAGCAGCGGCCCGGGAAAATCGCCTTAATCGGCACGCCGTCGTTAATAAGCGCATCTTTATATTTTTTATAAATGGCGTTTTGCGCCGCCGAAGTCTGGGTTTTTAAAAGCTGACCGTTTTCGAGGTAATAGGTGTCCTGCATATCGCGCGCGGGGTGCGCTTTCGGGATATTCAAAGACTCAAAGCACTCGTAGTCGGTCACAATTTCACTGTAATCTTCCACAGTAAAGCCCATGGATTTGAAAATGCGCTCGCATTCGCGCTGGACAAGCGTAATCGGGTGATAAGACCCACGCGTTAAATCGACCGGCGCGCTCACGTCGAACACCGGCGTGGCTTCGATTTCACGGCGCATTTGTTCTTCTTTTAACTGTTTGGTTTTTTCGGTGAGCATCGCTTCAATGCTCTGGCGCACTTCGTTGGCGAGCTGCCCCATTTTCGGGCGCTCCTCAGCGGAAAGCGACCCCATGCTTTTCAAAATGGCGGTCAGTTCCCCTTTTTTGCCGAGCACCTGCACGCGCAGCGCTTCCAAATCGGCAAGAGAGTCGATTTTTTGAAGTTCCGCTTCGGCGCGCGCACGGATTTCTTCGAGTTTCTGTTTCAAGGCCGTTCATCCTTTCCTGTTTTTTGCAAAATTGCAAAACAAAACGCCGCCCCCAAAGGGACGGCGTAAAAAGCCGTTATACCACCCAATGTGAAGGCGCCAATACGCCCCTGCCCGTAACGGCGGCCACCGTTGCGACCTACTGAAAACGTTCAGCCGCACCGCTCCAAAGTGAAAGTTCAGCAAAAAACCGGCTTGAACGCGCTTTCAGCCCGTGACGCGTTCTCTCTTTCAGGCGGTAACTTTTTTGCCTACTGCCTTTTTCACAGCGTTTGTTGGATTTATTTTGCGTATAATAGTATAGCACACTTTTTAAATTTTGCAAGTGAAATTTCATTTTCACACGGCACAGATACAAGTTTTGTAAAGTTGGTGCAATCAGAGATAAGAAAGGACTTGTGCTTTTCGGCGTTTTCCACTATACTAAGGAAAAACTGTTTTTGGGAGAAAATATGGAATTAGATATTTACGATTTCGACAAAACCGTTGTGCCGTATGACTCGGGCTCGACGTTTCTGATTTTCTGTTTTTTACGATATCCGTATTTATTCTTGCTGCTGCCGTTTTACGTGGTGATGGGGCTTTTGCTCGGGCTTCACGTTATCCGGCTTGACCGATTTAAAAAACATATTTTTGTGTTTGTTCGTTTTATTCCTTTAAAAAAGGCGGTCAAAGCGTTTTGGGACAAGCACGAAAAAGATGTGTTCGACTGGTTTTTGCCGGAAAAGCGCGAACGGTATACGGTGGTGATTAGCGCAAGCCCGGATTTTCTTTTAAAAGAAATCGCCGCGCGGCTAAAAATCGACACACTTTTGTGCACGCGTCACGACCCGAAAACCGGCACTTTGCTTTACAACAACTGCCGCGGGGAAGAAAAGGTGCGCCGGTTTTTCGAAGCGTTCCCCGAAGGCGCCAAAGTCAACACGGTGTATTCCGACAGCTATAAAAACGACCAACCGATTTTTTCGCTGGGGCGCGCTTGCGTACATATTGAAAAAGGCGGCGAAAGAACACCGTTTGATTACAAAGAAAAATACGGTGAAGCGCCGCGCGCGTAAAGTGCAAGATAAAAAGCAAAGAACCCGTCCTTTCCGTTTCGGAAAGGGCGGGTTTTGGTTTTGGAACTTGTTTTAATTACATGACGCTGTGAAACGTGCGCATAATGACTTCGCGCTGCTGTTCTTTCGAAAGCTTGTGGAAATTCACCGCATAGCCGGACACGCGAATGGTCAGGTTCGGGTATTTTTCCGGGTCTTCATAGGCTTCCATCAGCATTTCCTTATTGATGACGTTGACGTTGATGTGGTGCGCTTTGTTTTTGAAATAGCCGTCCAAAATCGTGACCAGATTATTGACACGTTCTTCGTCGGTTTTGCCGAGCGCCTGCGGAATAATCGAGAACGTGTTGGAAATGCCGTCGCGGCAAGCGTCATAAGGCATTTTGGTCAGCGTGTTCAAAGACGCGAGCGCGCCGTTCTTTTCGCGGTTGTGCATCGGGTTCGCACCGGGCGCAAACGGCTCGCCTTTTTTACGGCCGTCGGGCGTGCTGCCGGTCTTTTTGCCGTAAACCACATTGGAGGTAATCGTCAGCGCAGACAGCGTATGAATCGCGCCGCGGTAAGCCGGGGTTTTGCGAAGCTCGGTAATGGTGCTTTCCAAAAGCGAGCGCGCAATGAAGTCTACGCGGTCGTCGTCATTGCCGTAGGTCGGGAACTCGCCGACGGTTTCAAAATCGACAATATAGCCGTTTTCGTCACGAATCGGGTGCACCTTGGCGTACTGAATTGCGGAAAGGCTGTCCGCCGCAACGGAAAGGCCGGCGACGCCGAACGCCATAAAGCGCGTGACGTTTGTGTCGTGCAGCGCCATTTGGATTTTTTCATAGGCGTATTTGTCGTGCATATAGTGAATGACGTTCATGGTGTTGACGTACAGTCTGCAAAGCCAGGAAAGATAGACCGAGAAGCGGCCGGCGACTTCGGCATAGTCGAGGGTTTCACCTTTTATGGGATCCATTTGCGGGCCGACGCGCATTTCGCTCATATTGTCATAGCCGCCGTTAATCGCAAGCAGCAGAAGTTTTGCAAGGTTGCAGCGCGCGCCGAAGAACTGCATTTGTTTGCCGACCTGCATCGCGGAAACGCAGCAGGCAATGGCGTAATCGTCGCCGTAAATCGGGCGCATTAAGTCGTCGTTTTCATACTGAATGGAGTCGGTATCGACCGAGACCTTGGCACAGAACGCTTTAAACGGCGCGGGCAGTTGTTCGGACCACAAAACAGTCAGGTTCGGTTCGGGCGCGGAGCCGAGGGTATAAAGCGTATTGAGCACGCGGTAGGAGTTTTTAGTAACCAGTGTGCGGCCGTCGCAGGACATGCCGCCGATGCTTTCGGTAATCCACATCGGGTCGCCGCCGAACAGATCGTTGTATTCCGGCGTACGCAAATGCCGCGCCAAGCGCAGTTTCATGACGAAATCGTCCATAAGCTCCTGCGCACCGCTTTCGGTCAAAGTGCCGTTTTCCAAATCGCGGTTGATGTAAATATCAAGAAATGTACTGGTGCGTCCCAAAGACATGGCGGCGCCGTTTTGCTCTTTGATTGCGGCGAGGTAGCCGAAATACAGCCACTGAATCGCCTCGCGCGCGTTGGTTGCGGGCTTGCTGATGTCATAGCCGTAAAGCTGCGCCATTTCTTTGAGGAGCTCTAAGAAGTGAATCTGCTGGTAAAGCTCTTCGCTTTGGCGAATGGTGTCGACCTGCATATTGCCTTTGCCGATTTCGCGCTTATCCTGTTTTTTCAGTTCAATTAACACGTCCACGCCGTAAAGCGCCACGCGGCGGTAGTCGCCGATGATGCGGCCGCGGCCGTAAGCGTCGGGAAGCCCGGTCAAAAGACCGATGTGGCGGACGGCGCGCATTTCGTCGGTATAAACGCGGAAAACGCCGTCATTGTGGGTGGTTTTATAGCTGAATTCCTGTTCAATCGTGTCGGAAAGCTCATAGCCGTATGCTTTTGCCGCACTGCGCGCCATACGCATGCCGCCGAAGGGGTTTACGCCGCGGCGCAGGGGCGCGTCGGTCTGAAGACCGACAATCAGTTCATTTTCTTTGTCGACATAGCCGGGTGCATAGGTCACAAGGGAAGAGACGTGCTCGGTGTCAACGTCTAAAACGCCGCCTTTGTCACGTTCCGCTTTGAACAGCGCATTGCATTTGTCCATCAGCTTTGTTGTGCGTTCCGTAGGTCCCGCCAAAAACGAGGCGTCGCCGAGATAGGGGGTGTAATTTCTACGAATGAAGTCGCGAACATCAATTTTTTCGCTCCATTCCCCTTTTTTAAATCCGTTCCATGCTTCAAAATCCATTTGTCTGCTCCTTTTTTCACGTTCCTGCAAAACAAAAAGGGCAACCCTGCGTTTTGCAAGATTGCCCAGACGGTCGGCTATGTATACAAGCGTGCTTCCCCGCAGTTTGCCTGCGTCCGCGTTACGCGGTGTTCCGTCAGTTACACGCCTGTTGTTTGATTGATTGTATTTGTATTGTACCACACGATTTGTCATTGTGCAATATGCAGTTTTGACAAGATTTAGGCACAATTATTCGACACTCTTGAGTGACTCGACCATATCGACCTTTTTCAAGCGGAAATACATGATAAAGTTGACAACCGCGGCAAACAGAAGTGTTAACAGCGCGCTGAATAAATAACTCAAGAAATGAATTTCCAGCCCGAACATGACGTATTCCGTTTCAATCGTGCGCATGACGAAGAAGTGCAGAACCGTGCCGAGCACGAGACCGAACAGCACGCCGAGAATCGTCAGGATGACGTTTTCACGGTAGACGTAAGCCGCAAGCTCCCCGTCATAGAACCCGAGCACCTTTAAAGTCGCAAGCTCGCGCCGGCGTTCGGTAATGTTGATGTTGTTGAGGTTATAAAGCACAATAAACGCCAAAAGCCCGGCGGCGATAATCATAACGGCGATAATCACCGTGAGGTTATCCATCATCGCGTTGACCTGTTCTTCGGCGGTCGCGCTCATGGAAACCGAGGTTACGCCGTTGATGCTCAAAATATTTTTCGCAATCTGTGACGCGTCGGCGTCCGCTTCGGTCTTAATCAGCGCGGCGTTGAGCGATGCGGTTTCGCCGTAAAGCGCCTTGTAGACGTTCGGCGTCATGTAAATATAATGGTTTAGATAATTTTCAACTATCCCCGCCACACGGACGTCGCCGACCGGCGTTGCGGTCTTGTCGTCTTTGAGAGTAATCATATCCCCGACGGATACGCCGAGCAAATCGGCGAATTTTTCGGTAATCAGAACGCCGTCGTCGGTGAGGTTCAGCTTATCCCCGAACAACCGGGGCTTCAAGTTGACATAGTCCCCGAGTTTGACCGTATCCTGCGGGACAATCAAATAGGCGGTCGTCTCGCCTTTGTCGGTTTCGGCGTAAGTCACCTGGCTTTGGGTTTGCAAATAATCGGTGACCCCTGCAACAGAGCTGACTTTGGCAAGCAGCTGCCGGCGCTCTGCGCGAGAAAGAGAAGTGTCGGTGCCGACGGTGCCCTGATAGGCGAAAACGTCACCATATTGCTTTTGGGGCACGGATTCCACCGAATCGCTGATCCCGAAGCCGACAAGCAGCAGCGCCATACAGCCCGCGACGCCCAAAATGGTCATAAAGAACCGTTTTTTATAGCGGAACAGGTTGCGGCACGCCGCTTTCTGTGCGAAATTCAGGCGCAGCCAAATAAAGTCGATGTCTTCGAGGAAGGTGCGTTTGCCGGCTTTCGGCGCTTCGGGGCGCATCAGCGCGGCAGGGCTTTCGGAAAGCACGCGGTGGCTTGCCGCAAACGCGCCGCCGACGGTCGCCAATACCGCGAGCACCGTTGCAATCACGGCGTTCAGCACGTTCACTTCGACAACCACGTTGGAAAGGTTGACATAAACGGATTGGTAAGTGTGAATAATCAGCGACGGCAGCAGCGATTCGCCGAGCGCCACGCCGATCACGCTGCCCAACAGCGTCGAGAACAGCGCATAAAGCACATATTTCGCCGTGATGGACGCTTTGCTGTAACCGAGCGCTTTCAAAGTACCGATTTGCGTGCGTTCCTCTTCGACCATGCGCGTCATGGTGGTTAAGGAAACCAGCGCCGCGACCAAGAAGAAGATGACCGGGAACACGGTGCCGATGGCGCGAATGCTGTCGGCGTCGGCTTTATAAGCCGCGTAGCTGGAAATGGACGTGCGGTCCATAATATACCACTGGGGTGTGGAAACATTATTGATTTCGTCTTCGGAATTTTGGAGTTTTTCCTCGGCGGCTTCGAGTTCCGCTTCGGCGTCCTGTTTCGCGATTTCGTAATCTTCTTTGCTGCGGTCAAGTTGAATCTGACCGTCCTGGACCTTTTTCTCGCCCTCTTCGAGCTTGGCTTCGCCCTGCGCGATTTGTTCACGCGCGGCGGCCGCCGCTTCGGGGAAATTGTCAATAAACGCCTGTGCGGTATCCACCCGCTGTTCTACGCTTGAAATGCTTTGGTCGAGCGTAGAAAGCTGGCTTTTGTAATACTGCACTTGTGCCGTGGCCTGAATAATTTCCATACTGCGGGAATAATACTCGTCATTGGAAATATAAGGCGCGTCTTCTTTTAATTTCTGCTGTTTTTTCGCAATTTCTGCTTCTTCGGCGGCAATTTGGGCTTCGATTTGCTTTTTCTGATTTTCAAGTTCCGTAAGTGACTTGCGCGCTTCTTCTATTTGCGCCTGGCCGTTTGCGAGGCTTTGGTCGCCGGAATCAAACAGCGCTTTCAATTCGTCGAGCTGTTGGCGCTGCTGGTCAATTTCAATTTGAGCGCTTTCGAGCTCCGACTCGGCGGTAATCAGCGTCTGATAGGCGTCGCTCAAATCGCTTAACGCCTTATCTTTTTGCTGTTGGAATTTATAGCGCGCTTCATTGAGCTGTTCGTCGGCGTCCGCTTTAAATTCGGCAAGACGCGCGGCGCAGCGCTGTTCTTCGATTGCGGTAATATTCGCCGTAACCGTATTTAAAAGGTCGGTGTAACCTTTTGAAAAGCAGTTCATGTCCTTCGCGCCGGTCATCGTGACAAGCACTTCGGAAAAAACGTCTTGTGTAAAGGCTTCTTTCGGAATGACCAAGAAGCCGTCCACCGTGCCGTCGCCAATGGCGGAAGTGCCGCGGTCGGAATCGAGATAATACGCGGTTTCGCCCACGCCGACAATCGTATATTCATCGTCGGCGAGCATATCGCCGACTTTTTCGTCGGTGCCGGTTTTCAGCTTCACCGTGTCGCCGATTTGATAGCCGGAAGCGTCCAAAAACTGCTGGTCCGCGATACATTCGTTATATTTCTCCGGGTAGCGCCCTTCGAGCACTTTCACTTGGTTAATTTGGTCGGTCAAAGACAAAACTTTGGTGACGACCATTGCGTTTTCGGTCTCGCAAAGATAGTCTTTTGTGAAAATCCCCTCTGCGCTCGCAACACCGTCCAAAGTCAGCAGCGCCGCCACGTCATCATCGGTCATGCCGAGGGTGCCGAGCACGCGGATATCCACCATATTTTCTTTGTCAAAGGTCGCGTCCGCGGAAGCCTCCATCGCGGGGCTTGCCGAGCGGATACCGGCAAAGAAAGCCACACCGAGCGCCGAAATCAGAAGAATCGACAGAAACCGGCTGATGCTTTTACGGACTTCGCGCCGGAAGTCTTTTCTCATACCTTTTGTCATGCCTGTTCTTCCTTTACCACTCAATGTACTCCACGGGGGTGGGGCGTTTGTTCATCAAAATCTGGTCGATTTTTCCGTTTTTGATTTTAATGACCTTGTCCGCCATCGGGGCAATGGCAAGGTTGTGGGTGATGACGACAATCGTCACGCCCTTTTCCCGGCAGGTATCCTGCAACAGCTTTAAAATGGATTTGCCGGTGATGTAGTCCAGCGCGCCGGTCGGCTCGTCGCAAAGCAAAAGCTTCGGGTTTTTCGCAAGCGCACGCGCAATCGAAACGCGCTGCTGCTCGCCGCCGGAAAGCTGCGCCGGGAAGTTGTCCATTCGGTTTGAAAGCCCGACTTCCTGCAAAACGGTTTTTGCACTCAGCGGATTTTTGGAAATCTGCAAAGACAGCTCGACGTTTTCAAGCGCGGTCAAATTCCCAACCAGGTTATAAAACTGGAACACGAAACCGACATCGTCGCGGCGGTAACGCGTGGTCGCTTTTTCGTCGTATTTGGTAATATCGTCGTTGTCCACGAAAATCTCGCCGGAGGTGGCGGTATCCATGCCGCCCAAAATATTCAAAATTGTCGTTTTGCCCGCGCCGCTGGGGCCGACAATTACCACAAATTCGCCTTTTTCAATGCCGAAGCCGACATCGTCCAATGCTTTGATTTCAACCTCGCCCATTTTATAGGTCTTGGTCACGTTTTTTACTTCGATAAAAGACATTGTCTGCCTCCTGTATACAATAAGTACCCTTTATTGTAGCACACAATGCTGCGGAATTCTATCGAAAATCGTTGCGCGGGCAAATTTAGGCAAACAGCATAAAATTTTTGTTGTCATTTCGACAAAATGACAACGATTTTCGACATTATCAATCGGAATTGTCCCGCAAAGCCGGATTTTAGGACATTTTTCACGCTCTCCGGCAAAAGTGAGAAAATCGGATTTCGCACACAAAAAAACACGGAACATCTGGCAAAACTGTGTCAGACATTCCGTGCCGAAAAATTTTATACAAGCACCGGCTGAAGCTGGCGCCCGGAAAGCGCCGACAGGACGCTTTCGGGAATTTGCGAGAAATCCGCGACCAGTGAATTCGGTTTTTTCACCGGGTCATCCTGGCGCATGGGTACAAAATACATGTGTTTCGCGTTTAACAACAATCCTATGTTTTTTGCCGCCGTGCCGAGCGCGTCGTTGGTCGACACCGCCAAAAGCACCGGCTGTTCGTTGCGCAAATGCGCTTTGCAGGCGAGCGTTACGGGCGTGTCGGTCACACCGTTCGCCAATTTGGCAAGCGTGTTGCCGGTTGCCGGCGCAATCACCAAAATATCCAACAGTTTCTTCGGGCCTATCGGCTCCGCCGCAAAAATGGTGTGGATAATTTCGTGACCGGTCATATCCTCAATTTGACGGACAAAATCCGCCGCTTTGCCGAAACGGGTGTCGGTCGAATATGCGGTTTGTGACATAATCGGCAAGACGTCGTATCCCGCTTTTACAAGATTTTCCATTTCCGGAAGCACTTTATGAAATGTGCAGAAAGACCCGCACATAGCAAATCCCACTCGTGTTTGGGACATGGTTTTCCCCCCTTTGTTACAGGAGAGAAAGAAGCTTCTCCCCCACAATTTGCGCCGCCTCTGCCGGCAGGTATTTCCCGGGCAGGGAAAGCGCTTTGACGGCGGTTCTTTTGAGCTTCTCTGCCGCCGCAAAGTCCACCCCGAACGGGGGCGAGGCCACATCCAGCAAAAGAACGCCGGGCTTGGTTTTTTGCAGCGCGTCCGCCCCTAAAATCTGCGCGGGAACGGTGTTGATAATCACATCATATTCCCCCGCGGTTTCGCAAAGCGCGGCAATCGAAATTGCCGAAAAGCCCGCACGTTCCGCTTCGGCGCGCGCTTCTTCTTTTCGCGCGGCAACAACCGGCTTGCAATTTTGCGCGCGCAGGGCTTTTGCCGTCGCTTTTGCCACACGGCCAAAACCCGTGACCGCGACGCGCAAAGTATCAAGCGGCGCAGAAATGTGTTTGCGCAGTTCCAAAAGCGTGCCTTCTGCTGTCAGGTCGGCGTTTTTTAAAATGAAGTCCTCGTCGTAGTAATCCGAGACGGCGACGCCTTTTTGAAGCAACCTGTCTTTCAATGCCTTTGGCACAATGCCGCCGGCGACAAGACTCCCCGGCTGAACACAGGCGACCACCTGTGAAAGCGGCAGTGTCTCGTTCGTCAGGGGCATTTGCACGTGCGTGCCGTCCCGGGTTACCGGCAGCGGCAGAACCGCCGCCACAGTATTGCTTCGCAGAACGTCCCGGACCGCTTGCAGGCTGTCGCCCGGGTACAGGCCGAAGCAATATGTAGAAAATCCTTTTTCTTTTAAAAACGTATGCAAATACCGTTGGCGCAAATCGCCGCCGAGTAAAACAAATGTTTTCAAATTGACACGCTCCTTTTCGGTTCACTACTTTATTGTATGTTTGTTTTTGCCGCGCGGTGATAAAAAATGCTTTTAGGGGTTTAAATTTTTCGCGCTTTGCAATATAATATAAGTATTAAAGTTTGGAAGGAATTTTGATATGGAAAATATCGATACCTTATTGAAAAAAGTGAAACGCATCCACTTCATCGGCATCGGCGGAAGCGGCATGTGCCCGCTTGCGGAAATTCTGCACAGCTGGGGCTATGAACTTTCGGGTTCGGACAACAACGAAAGCGACACACTCGCGCGAATTCGTGCGCTCGGCATTCCCGTCTCAATGGGTCAGCGTGCGGAAAACATCGGCGACGCCGAAATGGTGGTTTACACCGCGGCGCTGCTCCCCGACAATCCGGAACTTGTCGCCGCGAAGGCAAGCGGTGTGCCGACCTTTGAGCGCGCCAAGCTGTTCGGTGCGATTTCCAGAATGTATAAAAACTGCATCGGCGTTTGCGGCACGCACGGCAAAACCACCGTCACCTCGATGCTGACGCAGATTCTCATTACTGCAAACCTTGACCCATCTGCGGTTATCGGCGGGAAGCTGCCGTTAATCAACGCCAACGGGCGCGTGGGCAAAAGTGAAAACTTTGTTTGTGAAGCCTGTGAATTCGTGGACACATTTTTAGAGCTTTCCCCGGCGGTTGCGGTCATTTTGAATATTGACGAGGACCACCTGGACTATTTCAAGACGCTGGACAATTTGATTCACAGCTTCCACAAATTTGCCGATATGGCAACCGACGCGGTCATTTACAACGGCGACGACCAAAACACCCGAACCGCTATGCAGGGCGTCGGTGAAAAGACGAAAATCACGTTCGGGTTCTCGAAAGAGAACAATTATTACCCCGAAAATATTTCTGACGAGCACGGCGCGTTTTACGCGTTTGACGTGTGCCGTGACGGCGAAAAGCTCGGTCACTTAGCACTGGAAATCCCGGGCGAGCACAACGTGCTCAATGCTTTGGCCGCTGTGGCCGCCGCCATGCACGCGGGCGCGAGCTTTGCCGACTGCAAAAAAGGAATTGAAACCTTCCACGGCGCGGGGCGCCGGTTTGAAAAACTCGGCACCTATCAGGGCATCAGCTTTGCCGACGATTACGCCCACCACCCGACGGAACTGCGCGTGACGTTGGAGGCCGCCATGGAGATGGGGTACCGCAAGGTTTGGGCGGTGTTTCAGCCGTTCACCTATTCGCGCACCTATATGCTCATGGACGAATTTGCCGAAGTGCTCAAAATCCCGGACTATTGCGTAATGACCGAAATTATGGGCTCGCGTGAACGCAACACCTATAACGTTTATACTTCGCAGCTGGCCGCCAAAATCCCGGGGTCAGTGTGGTTCAACACCTTTGAAGAAGTCGCCGATTACGTTTTGGCGCACGCGCAAAGCGGAGATTTGGTGCTGACACTTGGCTGCGGCGATATTTACAAAGCCGCCAAAATCATGATTCACCGCCTGCAGGGAAAATAACTTGCAGACTGTTTAAATTTTACCCCAATGGTGTGATGTGAAAATGGAAAAGAAATATGATGTTTTAATTGTCGGTTCCGGCGTCGGCGGGTTATATACCTCGCTTTCCCTGCCGGAAAACCTCTCGGTGCTGATGCTTTCGAAAAAAAGCGACACGCTTTCGAACAGCTCGTTGGCACAGGGTGGTGTCGCTGCGGTTTTAAGCTTTGAAAACGACAGCTTTGACCTGCATTACGAAGACACCATGATTGCCGGCCAGCACAAAAACGACCCGGCAGCCGTGCGGACGCTCGTGACCGAAGGCCCGGACGATGTGCGCAAAATCATGTCTTACGGCGTGGATTTTGACAAAAACCCCGACGGCACGATTCAAAAAACGCTCGAAGGCGGGCACTGCCGCCGCCGTATCGTTCACCATAAGGATACCACCGGCGCGGAAATTGTCAACAAGCTGTTAGAAGAAGTTAAAAAGCATAAAAACATTACGCAGCTGGAAGACAGCATGGTGTTCCGACTTGAAAAGGTAAAAGGCGGCTTTTGCGCCGATATTTTGCACGAAGGCAAACCTTATACGGTATTTTGCGATTACTGTGTGCTTGCGACCGGCGGCATCGGGCGGGTTTACAAATACACCACAAACCCCGCCGTGGCGACCGGCGACGGCATTCGCCTTGCCTATGAGCTCGGCGCAACCATTCGCAATTTAAGCTATGTGCAGTTCCACCCCACCGCGTTCAACGGCGCGGACCGCGAACAGTTCTTAATCAGCGAAGCCGTGCGCGGCGAGGGCGCTTATCTGCTCAACTGCAAAAAAGAACGCTTTATGCACCGTTACGACCAGAGGCTCGAATTGGCGCCGCGTGACGTGGTTTCCAAGTGTATCATCATGGAAAGCCGCAAAACCGGCAGCAACAACTTTTATCTCGACATAAGACACCGCGGGCACGACTATCTGGTCAACCGCTTCCCCGGCATTTACGCGGGCTGTTTGGAACACGGCGTGGATATTACCAAAGACTTAATCCCCGTTTTCCCCTGCCAGCACTATTTGATGGGCGGCATCGGCGTAGATTTAGACGCGCGCACGACCGTTTCGCGGCTGTACGCAGTCGGGGAATGCTCCTGCACCGGCGTGCACGGCAAAAACAGACTGGCGAGCAACTCGCTTTTGGAAGCGTTGGTATTCGGCCGCCGGGCGGCACAGGACATTGCCCGCCGCGAAGAAACCAACGTGGAGCACGTAGTCCCCGACAACCGCGTGCCGGACGTTTCCGGCGCTCCGCTGCCGAAAGGTTTACGCACCGAAATCCGCTCGATTATGCAGCGCGCCTATTTCGTCATTCCGGACCTCGGCGCGGTGCACACCGGTCTTAAACGTGTAGACGCGATTCTCAAACGGCTTCAGACCGGCAAATTCGCCATTACCCCCGACTATTGTGAAGCGCTCAGCCTTGCAACGGTCGCGCATATTATCTTAAAGGAGGTCGACGAAGGATGAGCCTGCCGCAATTTTATATAGACGACATCATTTTACGCGCGCTGAAAGAGGATATTAACTATCTCGACGTTTCGGCGGATTACCTAATCCCGGAGGACCAACGCAACGACGCTTATTTTGTCGCGAAAGCGGACGGCGTTTTGTGCGGGTTGGACGTCGCTTTGCGCACGTTCCGTCTTTTGGACGACACGCTCACCGCCAAAGTGTATAAAAAAGACGGCGACAAAATTCAGAAAGGCGATTTGATTGCGGAATTTTCCGGCAAGACCGTTCTGCTTTTGAAAGGCGAGCGCACAGCTTTAAACCTGTTACAGCATATGTCCGGCATTGCAACCGCTACGGCGCGCGCCGTAGAGCTTGTGAAAGGCACGAACGCGCAGATTACCGACACGCGCAAGACGCTTCCCGGGCTTCGGGCGCTGCAAAAATACGCCGTGGTTTGCGGCGGCGGGAAAAACCACCGCTTCAACCTTTCCGACGGTGCAATGCTCAAAGACAACCACATTGACGCAAGCGGCGGGATTGAAAGCGCAGTAGAGACCCTTCGCGGAAAGCTCGGTCACATGGTAAAAATCGAAGTCGAAACGCGCGACCTTGACGAAGTGCGTGAAGCGCTGAAAGCCGGCGCGGACATCATCATGCTTGATAACATGACAAACGACATGATGCGCGAAGCCGTGAAAATTATTGACCGCAAAGCCAAAACCGAAGCTTCCGGCGGCATCACGCTTGACACAATCGCAGAAGTCGCGAAAACCGGCGTGGATATTATCTCGCTCGGCGCGCTCACCCACTCGGTGCAGGCATTCGATATTTCAATGAAAATGAAAAAATAAATATTAAAATAACAGCCGGTGCATACGAAGCGCACCGGCTCTTTTTTGTAAAAGAAAAGCCGCACGAATTTCCGCGCGGCTTTTGCTTTGTTTGATTTCGGCTTATTATTTCATCGAGACAACGTCGACAATTTCGCCTTTGGCGTCTGCGCCGACGGTAAACGCCGCGTCGCTGCCGACATTTAAGAGCACCACTTTTTCCGCGTTGGCGACTGAAACCTTATAGAAGGTAGGGTCATTTTCCAGGCGGATATAGAAGTAAGTCTCGCCGCCGGTGACCACCGAGCGAATCTCCGCGACCTTGCCGGAGACGTCACGCGTGGTCGGCTTTTCGACAGACGGGTCTTCCTCGCTGCCCATTTCGCTGACGTCAATATCGACATTGATGCCGTTGCTTTCAAGCGCGGCGGCATATTTTTCCGTGCACTCTGTCAGGCTGTTGCCGACTGCAACAATCGTCGATTGTTTGACGTTAACCATGGCGTACATTTTCACCAATTCACTGGAATCTTTCAGCGCCATAAAGTAAGTGGGCTCACCGCTGATATTCAGAAGCAGCGGGAACGTCGCGACATAAGCATATTGCTGAACCGCGCCCTGTGCCGAGGTCTGCGCCGTTTGTTCGAGCGCGCCGGAAATCGGATAATATTTGGTCTCTTTCGTGCGCTGGTTCAAAAGCACGAAGCCGATAATCGACTGGTCGGAGCTTATGGACGTTACGCCGGTATACATATACACGTCGTCGTTGAGCGCCAAATAGTTATAGCCGGAGCTTGTCACCTTAACGCCTTCCTGCCCGATAATCGAGTTGATAAACCCGCCGGACAGTTTGCCGTAGTAATTATATTGCTGGTCTAAAATATTCGCGGAATAAACGCGGTCAAGCCACTGCCACTCGGGATCGGTCACAAACTGGTCGGTGGGAAGCGCGGACTCGCCGTTAAGATTTGTGGAGACAAGCTGGGACTCGCCGGTCACCGCGTTGACAACTGCGGCGCCGATGACGTCCGTGCCGCCGAACAGACCGATTGTCTTGTCTAGAATCGGCACAATCCAGTAAGGATCACCGTTTTCGTCGATTTCAAAGCTCGGTGTATCGAACATCAAAGTCGGATACTGGAAGCGCAGATGCCGCACAAGATAGCGGTTGAAGTGCTCGGAGGGCGTATAGCGCATACCCTCTTCGAGACGCACGACTTCGCTTTTCTGCGTGGTCATATCGACAATGATATAAGCCGGCAGGCCGTCTTTGGTGTTTTTCAGCCATTTGAAAATATCACCGTAAGCGAGCGTCGAGACGCGGACGGGTGTGCCGTGGTAGTTAATTTGGGTCGAATATTCGGAAACGACAAACTGGGAAACGTAGTCCGGCAAATCGCCGAGCGCACGCACCGCCAATTGGTTTGCAGACGCGGAGTCGAGGCGCGGAACGCTCGAAAAATCGATTTCGGCGACGTCCTGTGCAAAATCGCCTTCTTCGACGGTCAACAGCTTGCTGTAAGACTGCGCGCGGAAAATGGTCGCGCCGCAAAGGTAGCCGATGATACCGACCACCAGCACCAATCCGATGATGATGCCGGGCACGCGGGCGCGTTTGCGCACATAGGGACCGTATTCGGGTCTTGCAAACAATTTGGTGGAAAGAATGGTAAGCCCTAAATAGATCAGGCAGACAAACACCACATACATATAAAGCTCAATTGCTTTAAAGTTGAGCGCGGGAATCATGAAATAATACAAAACCGCCGCCGCAACCAACGTGAGAATAATGTTGATTGCAATTTTTCTGCCGGCGTGTTCCGGGGGGATTAAAATATCGGCAACGACGCTTTTTTTGCCGTCGTCCTTTTTACCGCCGCCGGTGAAATCGACATTGATGGGATCCAAAGAAATCCACTCCTTTTTTTGTGTAATCCGCGGTTTACAAACCGGGTTTTGTGCGGGTTTCTGACAAGTCCTAGTATAATCTATTTTACCGCGCTTTGCAAGCGTTTAAACAAAAGCGGCTTCCCGCCAAAAGAAAAGACCTAAAAAACAACACAGCGGCAAAATTGCCGCTGTGTGATTTGTTATTGCTCTATGGTGATGTAAACGTGTTCGGTGGTCACGCCGTCTTTTGTAACGGTCAGGAGCGTGCCGCCGTTTAAATCGGCGTCCGCGTAACAGCGGTCGCCGGTTTTTAAGGCGTAAGTTAGGCGGATGCCTTTATACAAAACCGAATAATTGTTGACGTGGTCGTGCCCGACCACCACGTTTTTGGTGGAGCCGAGCTCCTGCATCACCGCAAACAGCCCGCTGTTGACTTTGGGACAGCAGACCGGCTCGCGCTTTTCGCCGAAGCCAACGGCTTCATCATAGCCGCCCGCTTTCCAATCGAGATAGGCGTAGTGGTATTCCGGCAAAGCAATGTGGAAAAACGCGATGGATTCCGGAATTTCACCGCCGTTTGCGACCGCCGCGCCCGTAATCGCCCACTTATACCAGGCAATTTGCGTTTCGCTGATGAATTCGTAATTGTCGCCGACCTGCGCTTGCTTGCGCGTGCCGTCGGCATTTAAGACATAGGCGCCGCCGTCGAGTTCGTCCGCATACAGATAAAGCGGGTTTGTGCCGTCGGGGTCGTCGGGATATTCGCGCCCCTGCCCCGAATCCATCATAATGAGCGACTGCACGATTTTGTCGCCCTCCATAATGTTGATGATATAATTCCCCACGCCGCCTATATTGTTCGGGCCTTTTTGAAAGAGGCAATATTCCGACGCCATATAGCGGTCGGCAATCCAGTTTTTATCGACGTTCCCCTCACCGTCATGGTTGCCGAACACGGGTGCCCACGGAATTTGGAACGAATCCATCAACTCGACAAAATATCGAACGGACAGCCTTTGCGACCCCGTCCAGGTTTGATCTCCGGTCAGGGTTATCAAATCGGGTTTTGTCTCTTCGACCAAGCGGCGGGTGGTTTCTTCGGTATAAGCGCGCTTGCCGATATCCAACATGTCACCGAGCTGAATGTCGGCAAGGTTCAGAATTTTAAAATCCTTGCCCGGCTCTTTTTGCAAAATAACGGTATCTTCTAAGCGATAAGGCATCGTGGAAAGCCAAAATTCGTCGGTGGTCTCCCCTTTTCCCGGGAACCACAAAATTCCCGACGCCAAAATCCCGGCCAAAACCACAGCTGCAAGCACCGACACCGCAATTTTGATTTTCTTTTTGGTTTTCATTTTCACAACCTCCCGCCGAAATTTGTGTTATTAACCTAAATGTAACGAGAAATCCCGAAAAAGTCAACACTTTTCGGGATTTTCTTCGTTTTTTCTGATTTTGTAAAGCTGTTGCGGTTTTTACAACATCATAGTTTTACCCTTTCCACATTTCCACGTCCGTTTTAAAATACTGCTCCTGAAAAGCAACGGATTTTTCAATTTCGGCTTTTGTGAAATGCGTTCCGACCGGCGCGCCGACCAATTTATCTTCTTCGTCGTCTAAACGGTGCACAACCGCGATGATTTGCGCTGAAGATTTAAAAACCGGCCCGTCCACGCCAAGCAAATACACATCTATCTCTTCCCCGTCGCCGCCGAAAACGCCCGGAATAAAGCCGTAGTTGACTGGATAAATCAAGTCCGGGTGTTTCGGGTGGGCGCTGCCAAGCGGGCGGTCAATTTTAATTTCGACAATTTGACCGAGAAAAGAAGCCGCCAACGCCTTTCGTAAAACCGCCGCAATAAAATCCTTTTTCCCTTGTAAATATTGCTCTCGTCCCGCGTCCACCGGCGCGGCTTCGGCAAGGGAAAGCTTTAAGCTTTCATAGGCTTTGGCGGTGTCTGCATGTTGGTTCAGATAATCGCGGAACAAGATATAATCCCGCCACTGTTCGCTGTCTGTTAAAACCACATGAATAAAATGTGTCTGTAAGTCGCCCGTGCCGTCATAAAAGCTGCCGCAGGCAAACAGCTTTTGCCCGGAAATATTATTTTGGGCACGATAATAAAACCCTGCCGCTTGCAGTTTTGGCAAATGTTTCATCACATCGTCAAAGCTGTTGACCGCAAGCGCAATATCAATAATCGGTTTTGCACAAATGGCCGGCACTGCGGTTGAGCCGACGTGTTGGATTTCTTTTGCGTCGTCGCCCAAAAGCTTTTGAAGCATTATAATCGTATGTTCGGCTTCCGCTTCCCACGCCGTTTCATGCGGATAAAGCCGAACCGTTCCGCGTTGTAAGCCAAGCATATTGCACCTCCGAGAAATAGATAATATTGTTTTTTCGACACCGAAAACTGGCTTTAGTCTATCACAATGCAAACGTTGTGTAAAGAAAAAGAGACACGCAAATGCGTGTCTCTTTCATGTGGCTCCCCAAAGTTTCGCTCGAACCAACACCCTTTCGGTCAGAAACATAGTCGCACGACTCGCTTGGAGCGCTTCGTCTTGCTCCTTGTTTCTTCCTGCGCAAAAGCTTGCTGTTTCTCGCCCCGCGAGCGCAAGCTCTTGCGCCAGTTAACAGCCGCGCGGCTGTTCTCCTATAAGGATAAAAATCGTGTGATGCTGCAAAGAAAAAGAGACACGCAAATGCGTGTCTCTTTTGTATGGCTCCCCAAGTTGGACTCGAACCAACGACCCTGCGGTTAACAGCCGCATGCTCTACCGACTGAGCTATTGAGGAATATATTTCTTTAGCGCCTTAATATAATAGCAGATGGCGGCGTTTTTGTCAACACATTTTTTCTAAAATTTCTAAAAAACTAACCTGCGGGTGAAATGAAATTTCCCTGCCGCAGGTCAGTTCACTTTCCATTATATTTTCTCTTTTTCTCGGTCAGCGCATGCTTCCAACGCAAATGCTTGTGCTTTTTGCAGCGCCTTTTTGCCGTCGCCGACTTGACAAAGCAACGCACCGGCATGCACGCCGTTTAAGCCGCCGCACAACGCATATTGGTTCATAACACCTGCCGCGGTCAGTTCGTTATGCAGGGCGACCGACTCCGGCAGCAGCAAATCTTGTTTCGAGCCGATAATAAAAGACGGCGGAAATTTGGCATCCACATAAAAAGACGGCGCCAAAAAGTCGCGCTTGCTTCTTCCGTCCTCACCTTGTAATTCTTCCGCAGTCAAGCCGCACAAGGCTTCAGCAAATCCGTCCATATCTTTAAACTTTGTGTCCAACGAGCGCGCAGGGTCGTAAATGCCGCTCATTAAAACACACGCGGAGACATTAAAACTTTCTTGATATTTAAAAGGAATGGCAAATCTTTGATAGAGCTCCCGGTGAGTCGCGATTGCGCCGATAAACGCGGCAAAATAGGCCCCTGCCGACTCTCCGGCTATAACAACCTTTGTAGAGTCAATATTGTAATGCTCCGCGCGGTCCAACACATATTCTATGCCTTTGAAAATCTCACGAAGATGCTCCGGGTGCTTTGCATCGTTCGCATAATCATAGCCAATATTGGCGCATACATAGCCCTGTTTCGCCCAACTGTCACAATAATAAATGCGCGCCGTGCGCCGGCCGGACACCCATCCGCCGCCATGCAAATAAATAAACAGCGGGTGCTTTTCGTTACCGCCGTTCTTTTCGTGAACAATATCTAAATAGGTCCGCTTGCCGTCCGTTGCGTAGCGGATATTCTTTTCGATTTCTAAACCTGTATATCGCTTATACAGCGCAAAATACAGCCCGAGCTCGGAAAAATTATATTTGCGCCGAAGTGCATCGATTTTCTTTTCGCGTGTCTGCATAAAACGCCTCCGAAAACATCTAGGGAATTCATACTTTTCAGTATAGGCAAAGAAATTGCGCTTGTCAACAGCGCTAATATAATAAGTATAGAAAAAAGAAAAAGCTCTGTACAAACTGTACAGAGCTTTGTGTGTCGGCATCGACCTATTTTCCCGGGCCGCTTCCAGCCAAGTATTTTCGGCACGAATGAGCTTAACTACCGTGTTCGGAATGGGAACGGGTGGACCCTCATCGTAATAAACACCGACTATAATTAACTCTGCGTTGCCGCAGCGCTAATAAACTCATAAGGCCCCACCAAAGTGGGATATATAAACAGGTTACCCCGTTATATTCGTGGTGACCCGTAGCGGATTCGAACCGCTGTTGCCGGCGTGAGAGGCCGGAGTCTTAGGCCACTTGACCAACGGGCCGTGTTGTTATCAGGTGGTACACCTTCAGGGGCTCGAACCCTGGACACCCTGATTAAGAGTCAGGTGCTCTACCAACTGAGCTAAAGGTGCATATAGAAATTACACCCTAAAAACTGAACAAAGAAGAAAGCGGAAGAATAGAAGGAAAAA
>ERZ1643251.1433-NODE-1433-length-27141-cov-11.020490_pt1 | contig 27141 bp, 29 predicted proteins | sample MGYA00579261_ERZ1643251 | MGnify/ENA primary metagenome ERZ1643251 (study PRJEB29033, sample SAMEA4952267) | chicken gut metagenome | biome: Broiler Chicken; feature: Gastrointestinal Tract; material: Caecum | place: Ireland | collected 2018 | study: Broiler... | reverse complement strand
ATCCGAGACTGGACGAAGCACCCGAACTGTTCGACTATAATACGGACTATTACGCCTGACGATAAAACGGTTGCGCGGCACAGCTGCGGGCGCCTCGCCGGACAAGGCGGCGACGGCAACGAAAGCAGCCCCGGCGACAATACTTCGCGGCTACGACGGTAGGCGCGATACGCCCCGGAGCCGGGAATCGCTTCGCTGCGCAGCCATGCTCGGCGCAGGGACCGACTGGTAGTCGGGCAATGAAATGCACGGGCCTCGGCGGACGCAGCGATCCCGGCGAGGACTCCGGCGCTTCTTATGGACAGTCGGGACAGCGGACCCGGGCCGGCGACCGATCGCAGGCCGGACGGGCCAAAACGCAGGGAGGAAAACCGAGAGACAAGGCATACGGCTTCCGGCCACGGCAGAGCAATAAGTTCTCTGCTTTCGGCAGGAGATTGCGGGCGCAGGCGGCGACGGCGAGACGCAGAGAAGAGAAAAGCCGCGGCGACGGCTCCGGACCGTTCCCTCCGGCGCGCGAGCGGCAAAAACGCACACAGACAAAACCATGCAGAAACCAAGCGAGAGAATCACGGTGCTGGTCACCGGAGCCAACGGGCAACTCGGGCGCGAGATGCGTCGTGCGGCAGCGGGCAGCGCGGACCGGTACGTCTTCACCGACGTGGCCGAGCTGGACATCGCCGATGCCGATGCGGTCGGACGCACGGTGCGGGAAGAGAAGGCGGACGTGATCGTCAACTGCGCGGCCTATACGAACGTAGACCGGGCAGAGGAGGACGAGACCGCGGCGGACCTGCTCAACCATCGCGCCGTGGCGAATCTGGCCGCCGCAGCCCGCGAGCGGGGAGCCGTGCTGATCCACATATCGACGGACTACGTCTTCCGGGGGGACAAGAGTACGCCCTACGCCGAGGACGACCCGACCGATCCGACGGGAGCCTACGGACGCACGAAGCTGGCCGGCGAACGGACGATAGCCGAAAGCGGCTGCCGCTATCTGATCTTCCGCACCGCATGGCTCTACTCCGAGTTCGGGAACAACTTCCTTCGGACGATGCTCCGCCTGACCGCCGAGCGCGACAGCCTGAGCGTCGTGTTCGATCAGGTCGGCACGCCGACCTATGCAGGAGATCTGGCCCGTGCGATCTTCGAGATCGTGCAGGGGCGGAAGTACGACGGCCGGGAGGGCGTATACCACTTCTCCGACGAAGGAGTCTGCTCGTGGTACGACTTCGCCCGGGCGATCGCCGGGTACGCGGGCCATACGGGATGCGACATCGGGCCGTGCCACAGCTCGGAGTTCCCCAGCAAGGTCCGCCGACCGAGCTTCTCCGTGCTGGACAAAACCAAGGTAAAGCAGACCTTCGGCATCCGGATACCGCACTGGACCGAATCGCTACGACATTGTCTGGAGCGAATAGAAAAATTGCGCGAATAAATATCCGTAAACTACAGTACCATGTCTTGGAGCGCCATATGGGGAAACCTGAAGGATTTCGGCTTGTACCTTCCTGTATCCCTCTGGTTCAATTTCCGGCATTTACCCTTTAAACAGGCCTGCCGCTTGCCGATTCTGATCGGGGCATCCCGAATTAGCACATGCCGGGGCCGCGTGCGCATCGAATCGGACCGCATTCGTCCGGGAATGATCCGCTTGGGGCGCAAATGCACGGGGATTTTTCCCCGACAAAGGTTTCTATGGGAAAATCGGGGCTCCGTCGTATTCAAAGGCGAGTGCATGATCGGCAGCAACTCCTCGGTCTGCGTGGGAGAAAAGGGAACCCTGATTCTGGGCGAGAACTTTGCTGCGTCGGCTTCCCTCAAACTGATATGCTATCATCATGTCTCTTTCGGAACGAATACGCTGATCGGATGGGACTGCATATTCTGCGATACGGACTTCCATCGTACCAAATCCGTGGCGGACGGGGCCGGGCCGGCAGCCACGGCGCATGCGAGCTTCGGCAACCGGCAACGGCCGGGCAAGCGGACATGTCCTGCGGTCGCGGTAAACGGACATGAAAGAGAAAAAGAAATAAAAAAGGGGGGGGGTAATTCACTTATTACCAACTGGTTACAAGTCGATTGCGATCGGTGACAACAATTGGTTCGCTATGAAATGCATCGTGCTCAAAGGCGCTCGCACGCCGAACCGTTGTATCGTGGGCGCAGGAGCCGTCCTGACTAAAGATTGTTCCTCGCTGCCCGAGCATTGCCTGCTGGCCGGCAATCCGGCCTCTCTGAAAAAAACGGGAGTGTATCTAGATCGTAGCGACGATCAAATCAATTATTCATCCTATGAACCGTAATATACTGATCACGGGCGGCGCAGGCTTCATCGGGAGCCATGTGGTGCGCCTGTTCGTAAACAAGTACCCCGGATACCGCATCGTCAACCTCGACAAGCTGACCTATGCCGGCAATCTGGCCAACCTCGCGGACGTCGAGAACGCCCCGAACTACGCTTTCGTAAAGGCCGATATCTGCGACTACGAGAGGATGCGGGAGCTATTCCGGGAGTATGCCGTCGACGGGGTGATACACCTCGCGGCCGAGAGCCATGTCGACCGATCGATCCGGGACCCGTTCACCTTCGCCCGGACGAACGTCATGGGAACGCTGTCGCTGCTTCAGGCGGCCAAGGAGCAATGGAACGGAGACTACGAGGGGAAACGGTTCTACCACATATCCACCGACGAGGTCTACGGAGCGCTGCCGATGACGCGGCCCCAAGGCGATCCGAACGGAAACGAGTGCGGAGGGGGACCCTACGGAGATCGCTTCTTCACCGAGCGGACCAAGTACGATCCGCACAGCCCCTACTCGGCCGGCAAGGCTTCGTCGGATCACTTCGTCAGGGCCTATCACGACACATACGGCCTGCCGACCGTCATCTCGAACTGCTCGAACAACTACGGACCCTATCAGTTCCCCGAAAAGCTGATCCCGCTGTTCATAAACAACATCCGGAACGACAGGCCGCTGCCCGTCTACGGCAAGGGGCAGAACGTCCGCGACTGGCTATACGTGGAAGACCATGCGCGGGCCATAGACCTGATTTTCCACGAGGGGAAAATCGCCGAAACGTACAACATCGGAGGATTCAACGAGTGGAAGAACATAGACCTGATAAAAGTGATCGTCAAGACCGTAGATCGACTGCTGGGCAGGCCGGAAGGCGCGAGCGAAAAACTGATTACCTATGTCGCTGACCGAGCCGGGCACGACCTGCGCTATGCGATCGACTCCACGAAGCTCAAAGAGGAATTGGGCTGGGAACCGACCCTCCAGTTCGAAGAAGGCATCGAAAAAACAGTCCGATGGTATCTCCATAACCAAAAATGGATCGATAACGTGACTTCAGGTGAGTATGCAAAATACTACGAGGAGATGTATCAGAACAGGGAATCTTAGGAGATAATCAAATCGGAGTAGGATTGTATCCTCCTCGGAATACTTTACACCCACCAGCCAATATCCGTAACCGCAATCCGGTAAGACTGAAGAATACTGAAAATACCCCATCAGTGTGCCATATCAGTTTTCATCAGATTATTTCACGTCTACTGTAAGGTAAGACGTGCCCCTAAATAGGACGTGTCAAACCGATGATTCGTCAGTTAACCACTTCCCATCTTATATAATTCCCCCGCATGGAACACTTTTCCGTATTGATGTCCGTGTATATCAGGGAACAAGCGGCTTTGCTGGATCGTGCCCTGCAAAGTATACTTGTCAATCAGTCGGTCAAGCCGTCCGAACTCGTATTGGTCGAAGACGGACCATTGACAGATGGATTATACCACGTTATTGACAAATACAGACAAATATTTCCCGAACTCATATCCGTTAAACTGCCGCAAAACGGAGGGTTGGGCAATGCTCTGAACGCAGGAATGAAACAATGCCGGTATGAGTGGATTGCACGTATGGACAGCGATGACATATCCTTACCGACCCGATTCGAGAAACAACTCGAATATTTGGAAACGCACCCGGACACCGACGTTTTGGGATGCGCTCTCGGTGAATTCGAAGACAACGAACACAAGGTAATGTCGATTAAAACATGCCCCGTCTCAGTCGATTCTTATATTAAGTTTCGTTCGCCGGTAAACCACCCTACAGTATTTTTCCGCAAATCGTCCGTGCAGAGTGCCGGAGGATACCAGCACTGTCATTTCATGGAAGACTACCACCTTTGGATACGAATGTATGCAATGGGAATGCAGATTACTTCTCTGCAAGATGTATTATACCTGTTCAAAATGGATTCTTCCACACAAAAACGCAGAGGGGGATGGCATTACGCCAAATCGGAGCTGATCATCCAGAAACTATTGTTGCATAATAACGTAATATCCGTTCCTCGTTATTATACGAATTTAATTGTCAGGTGCGGGGGAAAACTGGTACATAGGAATGTCCGAGCATATTTATACAAGATATTGTTCAGAGAATCTTCAAAAACGACGGCAGACTTTACCGATCAAACAAGATACGTTGATTGTCTGAAACAGACGGACGGAAAATAGATTCCATGCGACGCGTCAAGTATATTTACGTACTGACTATCGGTATATTAATCTATGGCTGTGAGGCGGAGATTCCCGCTCGGAATGTACCCTATAAATTGGATATCGATATATATCCTTCCTATAGCGGAGAAAGTTTGTCGCCGGTCATTATCTTCATACATGGCGGAGCTTGGACAGGGGGCGATAAGGACCATTGGGGACCGAAACAGATAGAGGCATTTCGGGGGATCGGATTTACCAGTATTAGTATCAATTATCCGACTGCTTACAGACATCCGGCTCACATACAGAGTATCGCTAAAACATTGAAGTGGATACAGGATAGTATTCACCGGTACGGAGGGAATGCCCGCAAAATCGTATTGGCCGGGCATTCGGCCGGAGCGCATTTGGCAGCTTTGGCCGCCATAAACCAAAAATACCTTGCAAACGAACGTTTCGACATTACAAATATCCGCTTGGTCTGTTCCATCGATGCAGGTTCTTATATGACCTTAGATAATGGTCGCCCCGATGACTCTTATGCCGAGGCATATTACAGAGCGGCAGGATTTTCAAATAATGGATCATGGTGGGATTTTACACCTGCAAATCACATCGTTCCGGGCAAGAAAATTCCGCCTATGTATCTGATTTATTCAAATGACCCGTACCGGACAGCTTCGAACTAATCCTTTGCTAGCAGACTAAAAAAGGGAAATGTAGAGGTGAAATGCCACGAAGTCACTTCTACGACGTCTCATAATGATATGTTATATGAGTTTCCCGTATATAGTTTTGCCGATTCATCCATAATCCAAACGATCGTTTCTTATACACTGAATTAACTGACACCATGCGAAAGCTAAAATCTTTATTCAAAGCTCTTTTGTCGAAGGATCGGACTGTCAAACAAAAAATAAATTGGATATTTACCCATATAGAATGTTTCCGATACAAAAGTAGGGTCAACTGGATAAAAACGATCTATTTCAATTTACGCTCCTTGCCTTTCAAGGATGCCAAGAAGCTCCCCGTCTACATCTATAGCAACACCGAATTACGCGATCTGAGCGGCCACGTCGAAATCATGGGAGAAATAACGCGAGGTATGATACGAATCGGCCAATACATGTATCGCAGCTATGCAAAAACCCGAATATACAATCGAGGGACAATCAAACTCGGCAAGGGAGTATTGATATTGAGAGGATGCGAGTTGGCCGTATTCGAAAAAGGGTATCTCGAACTGAATCCTTTCGTTTTCCTTGGGGAAAATAGTTCGGCATACGTATACAACAAGATAATTATTGGGAAACATACTCGCATCAATTATCACTCCCAGCTTTTCGATACCGACTTTCATTACACTGTCAATACCGAGACGGGCGAAATTCGAAACTGCACGTCGAGTATCATACTCGGAAAATATAATTGGGTAGGTAACAAGACGACGATCAAAAAAGGTACCGTCACCCCAGATAATACGATCGTAGCCGCACCGAACAGCATGTTGAACAAAGATTATCGCCAAAGAATTCCGGAATGCTCCATTATCGGCGGCAGCCCGGCCAAACTGCTCGTATCGGGCCATCGACGCGTATTCAATATTGACACGGAGCTTATGTTGAACCGGCACTTCGCCACTACTGACCGACCTTATTGTTTCGATATGCATCACGGTAACATCGATGATTTCTGCGTTAAAAACAAGGCATAGATGCAGCGAGGAAACAGAGTCATAATCAATACGCTTATCCTGTATGGTAAAATGGGCATTGCCATCGTCGTCGGATTATTGTCGACGCGCTTGGTTTTGCAGGGATTAGGTGTCGAGGATTACGGAATATACAATCTCATTGCGGGCATGATCTCCATGCTCGCATTTTTAAATACGGCGATGGCCGCTTCGACCCAACGATTCATGTCGTTCTGCATGGGTAAAAATGATTGGGAACAGGTCCGGAAGGTTTTTTATTATTCCGTTCTATTACACATTGCCATAGGACTCGTTGTTATATTGTTGATCGAAGGCGTCGGACTTTACCTTGTCAATCACGTGTTGTCTATTCCTGACGATAAAATCGGTATTGCCGGAAATGTATTGCATTACCTAAGCGTCAGCACGTTTTTTTCTGTTCTCGCCGTTCCTTATATCGCGACGCTGATCAGTCATGAGAACATGCTTCTTTTGTCGATCATCGATATAGCCGAGGCATTATTCAAGTTACTCATTGCCGTTATTGTCCTCTCTGCGACTGGAAACAGGTTGATTCTATATTCGGCTTTCATGGCAACAGTTATGTGTGTTTCGTTAATTATCAAAATAATATGCTGCCACCGAAAATATCCGGAAACCCGCATTCAATGGTCTCGGATAACGGATAAAAATCTTATGAAAGAAATGTCTTCGTTTGCCGGGTGGAATATGATCGGAGCGACCTGCGGTATTGCGCGGGGACAAGGTATTGCCATGCTGTTGAATGTGTTTTTTGGGGTCGTAGTCAACGCAGCCTACGGTATTGCCAACCAAGTGAACGGATTATTGAGTTTCTTTTCTGTAGCGATTATGCAATCTATTCGGCCACAAATCATAAAGAGTGAGGGGGGCGGAGACCGGGAAAGAATGCTCAGACTGTCTCTGATTGCATGCAAGTATATGTTTTACTTATGTGCGATCTTCGCTATCCCGCTCATATTGAGCATGCCTTACGTATTGCAGTTATGGCTGAAAGATGTGCCCGAATACACGGTTACTTTCTGTCGTCTGATACTGCTGTTTACTTTAACCGTCATGTTGTCCCAAGGCGTCATGATATCCATCGAAGCTGTCGGATCGATCAAATGGCTGCAAATCGTCGTGGGGACCCTGCATATCGTTAATTTTCCGATTGGTTACTTATTGCTGAAATCCGGTTTCCCGGCATATAGTGTATTATTGTGCATGATATGTGAAGAAATCGTATGTACGCTCCTCCGGGTAACTATCGCCAAACGAATTGTAGGGTTGAGTATCAGACAGTATATCAAAGAAGTTTTCTTGAAAACAGTGCCGTTGTTCGTAATAGCTTTTGCCTTGGGACATCTCGTCTCACTCGGCGTTTCGAGCGGTTTTGCCCAACTATCGTGCACTATAGTGGCAGGTGCGGGAGGTTTTTTGCTGCTATGCTGGTTCTGCGGCATCGGACAAGAAGAGAGAGCTAGGTTCATCCATTTATTGTATCCTAAAAGATAAAATCATGTTGCTGTCAATAGTCATACTCAATTTCAATACGGCACCGCTGACGATTCAATGTATTCGCAGTATCAAACGGCACTGCACGATTCCGGCTTCTGATTATGAGATCATCATTGTAGATAATCATAGCCGAGAAGAAGATGTAGAAAAATTAACCCGAGAATGTCAGGGCATTCCGGATTCACAGAGCGCGCACCTGCCTGGGTCCGATGCTCTTACTACGGCAGCAGCTACCCCCCCCCCGCATATTTTACTCATTATCAGCAAATTAAACACAGGATTCGGTGGCGGAAACATGTTGGGGGCCAATCAGGCACGCGGCAAATACATATTATTCTTGAACAGCGATGTCCTTTTGACGGAAGATTGCATAAAACCATTATGCGATATGCTGGAGGATAATCCCCACATAGGTTGTATTACTCCTCAGCAAATGAACGGCTCCGGTGCACTTTTGCCGACATTCGGACATGAACCGAGTGTTTTCACAGCCGTTTGGGGGACTCGTCTATTGGAAAAACTATTTCCTCGTCGATATCCCCGTCTGTATACTCCGCTCGCCGAAATAACGAATGCGTCTTACATCAGTGGATCGTTTATGTTGTTTCCCTTGCAGGTATTTTACCTAGCAGGAGGGTTCGATACGAATATTTTTCTTTATTACGAAGAATACGATATATGTACGCGATTAAGTGCATTAGGATACAAGAGCGTCATCGTTCCGTCTTACACGTATACCCACCTAGTCGGTGAATCTACGAAACACGTAAAATCCGAAACGACTCGGGAAATGTTCATTTCTCAACTTTATGTATATAAAAAACATCATCGTACGATAAACTACTGGCTGTATAAATGGATCGTCATAATTAAAATGGCCTTATTACATAAACGGTTGTGGTACTTGTTGCCCTCCATGGTGAAAGGAGAGAATCTGGCCGGATCCATGAGACACAGAGTACGATAATTTTCCCCATGTCTTAAAAAGTTTATGGACGTATCAATCATTATAGTAAACTATAAAACGGCCTGCCTGCTTGCGAATGCAGTGGAATCCATATTTGATAAAACGACGGGAGTGGATTTCGAGGTCATTGTCGTGGACAATGCCTCCGGCGACGATTGCGGCAACCTGCTTGCGCGGAAATTCAAAGGCCGTGTGACTTACGTCGGATTGAATGAAAACATCGGATTCGGGCGGGCCAACAATGAAGGCGCCCGTTTTGCGAAAGGACGTAATCTGTTTTTTTTAAACCCGGACACGATCTTGCTCAACAATGCTGTCAAACTGTTGAGCAACTATCTCGATGCGCATTCGGGAACAGGAGCCTGCGGAGGTAATCTGTACGATGAAAGGATGAGCCCGGCTCATTCCCTTATCCGATTATTTCCGTCTGTCGCTTACGAACTGGACTCCTTGTTGGGTAGCTATCCCTTAAAACTGAAATACGGAAGAAACTACCAGTTCAACCATTCCGGGAAGCCGCTAGACGTAGCATATACTTTGGGAGCCGACTTGATGGTAAAACGTGCCGTTTGGGATCAAACCGAAGGGTTCGACAAGCGTTTTTTCATGTTTTTTGAAGAAACGGACTTGTGTTTCCGTATCCGTAAAAACGGCTGGGAAATCAAGTCCGTTCCGACTGCCGAAATACAACATCTAGAAAGTAAGAGTTTTGCCGATACCGTCGACGAAAATCGGATTTTTCTTTTTGAAACGGGCCGGAAAATATTCTATACGATCCATTATTCCCAAGGTTATCGAAAGGTGGCCGATGTTCTTTACGGTTGGTCCATCGACATACATCTGTTCTTGACAAAATGTTTGTCGAATAAGAGAGGACATACGTTTTGGAAAATGAAGAAGAATGCATTCAATATCGTGAAATCCATGTCATGAGAAAAGCGGTATACATAGATACTTTTTCCTACACGACAACGCATGAGATGTTCAACGCGTCGTTACTTTCCATGTGTAGCATCGTCTTCGATAACGTGACGTACCTTGCGGGTAAGGATAGTTCGAATAACGTGACGCGAATTGCCGAAAAACATTTACGAAATAATGTCGACCGGCGATACTGTTTCGTTTGGAAAGGAAACGGCCGATGGAATTTCTTGATGAGGTTCGTTACCGGAGCGTTACAAAACTTCCGCTTCTTGCTGGCATCTTCGAAAGACGTCACTTTAATATTCAACTATAACAATTTGTTCGCATTACGGTTATTGAATTGGCTGAACAAATATGCCCGACGTAACCTTCTCGTTTTTTGTCACGGTGAATTAGAAGCTCTTTCTTCCGATATTAACAAAGCAGGTTTATTGAGCCGACTGTTAAATAAATTAGCAAAAAACTTTTTTCTATCTCATAGGACCACCATTTCTCCCGGGTTGCGTTTTGTGGTTATGGGGCCCAAACTCAAAGAAAACCTTGGTTACATTCTCACTTCGGAGCAGATGGAGAGATTTGTTTGTGTAGACCATTCATATATATTCCGAAGCGCATTACCTGCTATCTCCAAACCAGACAACAAGCTGCATATAGGAACGATCGGCGTGATGAACAAGGCAAAAGGAATTAACAAATATGTCGATCTATATCGGCTGTTACCTGAATCGGCAAAAAATCATATCGCTTTCTCCATTGTAGGTAATATTCAGACAGAAAGTTCCATATTAGAAGACACAGACATATGCTATGAGACGGGGGACGTCCCCCTATCCCGCGACGAGTATGACCGCAGAATACAGGAACTGGATTATATCCTTTACTTCTATTCGAGCAATGCGTACAAGATCACTGCCAGCGGAGCCATATTCGATGCGATCAATATGCGTAAACCCATTATCGCCATCCGGAACGATTATTTCCAGTATTTGTTCGACACATACGGAGAGTTCGGTTATTTAGTCGACGACATATACCAAATGAGAGAGATGATTTTAAAGATCGACTCCAAAGAAATGTCCCGTAAATGGGATTTCGACAGCATACAACACAAGTTATTACCGGAATCGGTCGCTACGCAATTACGCGAGATTGCGATTTGATTTTTCTTAATTGTTATCCTTTGTCAATCTACGTCACCGTATATTTATTCATCATGGTGCTCTCATTGTCGGATATGTTTAAAAAGAATATCCGGCAATTCATCATGTCGTTCATTTTGATAGGACTCGTGATCTTCGTTGCGGGAAGAGGAGGAATCGGTGCCGATGGATATAATTACGTATATAGCTGGGAAGCAACGGCCACATTATCCGATCAATCTTTGGAGCCGTCAGTGCCATTGGCTTACGCCGAACCGGGATACTATTATTTCACCGTATTGATCAAAAGTATATACGACAATCTTTTTTTCTATTTTGCCATATTATCTTTACTCACACTATCTTTTTTATTTTCCTCGCTACGCCAGTATTCCATTTACCCTTTGATGGGTTTAGTCGTTTACATGGCCCGATATTTTATGCTGAGGGATTTCAATCAGATTCGCGCTGCGGCAGCTATAGCAATCATCATTTACGCAACAAAATTCATCGCACAACGTAATGCCCGGAAGTTTTTCGCATACTGGTTTCTCGCATTGCTTTTCCATTCCAGTATGGTCATTGCTTTGCCTTTTTATTGGTTGGACAGGCTGAGACCTTCTCGTAAGCAGCTCTATCAGATAATCGCTACTGCGTTTTTACTGTCAATTGCCATCAATCAATTGTTTAAAGATGTCATTAACTATATATCGCAGACTTTAAATATATTGACAGCATATACCGGAGACAGCGAAATGGCTGAAGGTAGCGGGATGTTGAACCCCATGATATACTTCCAATTAATCACTCTGCTTTTGTTTATAAAAGCAGAACACTATTTGAAAGACAAACAGCCATATTATTACACATTAAGAAACGGATACCTATACTCCACTGTCATTTTAATGGTTTTCAGCTCTCTAATGGTTATTGGATCTAGGCTGTCAACCGTCTTTGCTACATACGATATATTCATAATCCCAGCTTTATTTTCCATCCTTAATCGTAAATCGCGTTGTTTTGTCGGTCCTCTATTATACGCATTATTAATGTTGTTATTTCTTATCAATTTGTCTCGAGCGGGTCAAAACATGAATGAATACGGGCAATTGTACACGATCAGTGCTTTTTGACATATGACAAGTCTGAAAATAGGATGTATATTGATAGCTTATTGTCCGGAGATCATTACATTGAAAAAATCTGTAATGCTTTTGTCTCGCCAAGTCGACAAGATCTTTGTCGGGGATAATACTCCGGAAGGTACCTTCTCTGCTGCAGAACAAATTGTGCAATGTATGGATAACGTTATATATTGCCGTTTTGAATGTAACATAGGAATTGCGGCAGCTCAAAACGAAGGAATCAAATACTTTCTGAAAAAAGATTACGATTATATTCTCTTCATGGATCAAGACAGTCTGGTATCTGAGAATATGGTTGTTTCCCTATGCAGGGATATGGAGTGGCTGAAGAATCATGGTTTTCATGTAGGCGGTATCGGCCCTCAACCGATAAATAAGCAAAACGGGAAAAGGTATACGGAAGATTTCAATGTCCCAACGGTCGCAGACGGGAAAATTATCAAAGTAAATCAAATCATCAGTTCTGCATCGCTGATTCCTGTTAAGCTTATAAGACAGGTGGGAATGATGGACGAACGTCTGTTTATCGATGGAGTGGACTACGAATGGTGTTGGAGAGCCCGAGTAATGGCGGGTGTGGACTTCTTTATTTCTAGGACGACAAGCATGTTACATCAGTTAGGGGAGGGAGATAAGTTTTTCCTCTTTCGAAAAATAGCCATCACATCCCCGTTCAGAATTTATTACCAATATCGCAACTACTTTTGGTTGTTACGTCGGACATATGTCCCCATACGATGGAAATTGAAAAACGGGATTAAATATTTTATAAAAATATTCTATTACACTCTATTCCCCTCTCAGAGAAAACTATATGCTCGAAATATATGCAAGGGCATGAAAGACGGATTCCGCACACCGAATAAAGCATGAGATTGTTCCTGTTATTAATTAAACAGAGTAAAGTCAGTCCGCTTTATTATGGTTCGTCCCGATTCGTTTCGTAATTGATTCGACGTCAGGCATACTGATAATCTTTCAAATATCCTAACTACTCTCAGCTTATAGATCCGAAGGCCTTTTGCAGTATAAGGGCTTCGGATCGTTTTATTTATTGGTTGTCAGTCTGCCCGCATTAGAACGACTCCTCGACATGCCGCATATTGTCGAGGGGGTCTTCCGGACGTCGGATTCGGGACAGATGATGTTTTGTCCGCCGATAACGGTAAAAGGTATCGGTCTTGTATCGAGCAGGTTCTGCAACGTGCGGGGCGAGATATGCAGATATTTGCACACCTTGTCTCCGATCAACTTGCGTTCACCCATAACCGAGGGTCGGTATGCCCAGTCGGCCCGTAGCAAGGCCCACCCACCTCGCCGATTTTTTGCAAAATCTCCTCTTATTTCTTCAATCTCGCCATTCTAAGCCAACATAGTTCTCGTACATTTAAGATGCTGAATTTGTCCCTCCCGAATAATTTTATTACCTTAGCCTCAGTTATTTGAGGCTATGAATCCAAACGCAAAAGACGGAAGATAGAACCGTGCCTTTTCGTTACCTCGTCCCAATTAAAAAAGTGCAACAAGTCAGGTATCAACTTGTTGCACAATCCTAAAGGAAATCCGGCATTCGCACCCCTATGAATCCATTCCTCCAAAAAGAAAAAAGTTGCGCAAAAAAAAGAAAAAGGTCCCGACTACACCCCGACTGATGTTCAAAGTTGAGGCTTCGACGAGCCGAATTTTCGGAAAGCCTTTTTCAGCCGATTTAAGCCTTCGAATTTCCATGAGCAATACCGATACCACCCAAAGAGAGAAACTCCGTCTGTCGCAAACCCTCTCGTGAATTCCATGCATTACGGCGACATGAATACAGACAGGGGAGCGTCCTTGCTTTCTTCTTCACCTTTTGTGAAGGTATTTCTCGTTCCTTACTGTTTGACAGTATGCTATTCATTAAATTTATCGGAACGTAGCGAAATATATTCATCTTTATTTGCAGGTCTAAATTTTTAGACTTACATTTACAGTAGATAAAAACCAATAACGATTAATAATATGCCTGAAATATGCAGATTTTACGGTATAATATTATACCTATATTGGCGAGACCACAATCCGCCGCATATTCATTTCACATACGGCGAATACGTTTGCCATATTCGGATTATTGATCGAGTTGTAGACGGCAAAGCCCCTGCAAAGGTTATTGCCCTTGTAAATAAGTGGATCGATGAGCACGAAGCGGAATTGTTGTCGCTGTGGGAGAAAGCCGTAAAAGGCGAAAAGATCGGGACGGTAGAACCATTAAAATAGCGCAGTTATGTTGAGGATTACGGATGTAGATTATCTTGGAGATTATACGCTGGCATTGACGTTTAATAACGACGAAAAGCGGGTGTGCGACTTGAAGCCCTATTTGTCGGGTGAAGTTTTCGGCGAGCTGCTCGATAAATGCAAGTTTATACAATACGGGCTCACTCGTGAGACTATCGAATGGGCGAACGGAGCAGATTTCGCACCTGAATTTCTCTACGACATCGGGACGGCTCAGTAAATTAAGTATATGTAGATTATGGAGAACCCTAACGCAAACAATGTAATCGGAGATGTGTTCCGCCGGTTTCCGCAATTGAACGTATCGGAAATCGCCCGCACAATCGGTATTCACAAAAGCCTACTATCTAAATATATTTACGGAACGAAAAAGCCGTCGGAGAAACGCACGGAAGAGATATTGAATACTTTGCGGCAAATAGGACGGGAATTGGCTCAAATACACGGATAACGGGGTAAATATGGAAACGACAACAAGGATTTGCGCACTGCGTGAGTTGATTCCGGCAACCCCGATTCATCCGGGCGAAATGATTAAAGACGAATTGCAGGCGCAGGGCGTATCACAACGGAAATTCGTCGGTATTACCGGAATGCCCTACACGGCCTTTAACGAGATTATCAACGGGCACCGGCCGATAACAAACGATACGGCATTGAAAATCGAGGCAGCAACCGGGATAACCGCCAATCTGTGGATAGGTTTGCAATCCGACTATAATATACAGACCGCTCGCCGTGATTCCGGCCTTTCTGCGGTTCTCGACCAAACACGCAAAACGGTTGCGGCATTATAGCTATGATGAACAAAACGTACACCATAGACGCGCACAGCCTCAACAAGGCGCGGTCTCTGTTTGAGAGTGGCAATATAGACCGTATCGAGGTGGGAACGGTCAAGGGATTGCAGGACATACACCGCTATTTGTTCGGTGGTCTGTATGACTTTGCCGGAAAGGTGCGTACTATCAACATATCGAAAGGCGGATTTCGCTTTGCCAATGCCCTATACCTCGATGCGATATTACCGGTTATCGAGCGAATGCCGGAAACGACGTTTGAGGAGATAATAGCGAAATACGTCGAAATGAACATCGCCCACCCGTTTATGGAAGGGAACGGACGAGCCACCCGGATATGGCTCGATATGATGCTGAAAAAGCGAATCGGGCAAGTCGTAGACTGGCGCAAGGTGGACAAAGACCTAGATTTGCAGGCAATGGAACGTAGCCCGATAAACAATTTGGAACTGCGCACGTTGCTCGGCGGAGCGTTGACCGACCGCACGGAGGATCGGGAGGTTATTTTCAAGGGAATCGAACAATCGTATTACTACGAGGGGTACGAGGCATGATGTAAATGTCGTTTCTTGTCATTACGGCAGCGACAAAATCAAAATATGGAAGGAGTATATTGATGAAAAAGCGATTACGTAAGAAGCTCCACATAAGGAGAGTTTAAAGAAGTCGGAATATTTGTCAAAGTATCCGTAACCGATGCGACAGCGAGAGATATTCTCGACAAGCTCGCAGACATAGCCGATGCCAATAAGTTGATATTTTGCGGTGGCGGGGCCGGACATATCATAACCCCGGGCGAAGAATATGGCGATATCACAATGTCACGGAAAATAGAATACTTGATGCTGGCCTTAATACCTGATCCTTATTTGTCGTCCGATGGGATCATAGGGTATTATACCGATCCAACGGCAAAAACCATATCACATGATAAGGTAGAGAAAGTCAAAGCGGCTATAAATGTTTTGAACGTAGAGCACAAGGCGAATTATTCGGTAGATTTGTGGAATTAATAATTACGACTGCCACTATGGAAATACAGTCATACAGAGCAAGATATACGAGATACGGGGTGTTCGGGTGATGCTGGATCGTGATTTGGCAGAACTCTACCAAGTGGAGACCCGAACACTCAAGCAGGCGGTACGACGCAATATCGAAAGATTCCCCGAGGATTTTATGATGCGGCTATCCGCCGTTGAGGCTAACAAACTGATAGACATAGGGAGATCACAAAATGTGATACCCCAAGACTACAATATCAGTTCCTCGGAAATGTTTGCATTTACTGAGGAAGGGGTCGCAATGCTTTCCGGTGTTTTGCGCAGCAAGGCAGCAGTGCAGGTAAATATAGCCATAATGCGGGCATTTGTGGCGATGCGCAATTATATCACCACCGCCACGACCGTAACGGCGGAACTGGCCGAAATTCGGGCGAAACTGGCCCTGCTGGAGAGGGCAGATGCCGAGAATGCCGAGGCGGTCAGCGATCTGTCCGAAGATATGCGGAAAGAGTTGGATAATATTTACCAAGCTATCGCCGCATTATCGATCAAAATTCCACAGGCCCGCAGGCCCGCAAATCCGATAGTTCGGAAAAGGAAGAATAACGCCAGTTTTCATAGCATCGGCGAGATCGGCTTTTTTTTAATGTTCCGCAAATTCCGCATTTTTAATGGCCTCGGAAAACTCGGAAACTCCGGTTTTACCCGTCGATATTCACCGGCCGCCCCTGCCCTTGTACTGGTTACCACCTCAACCAAGCCCCTTTGCAATACCGGAAAAACGTGTCCAATGTGTATCGGTCACAATGGATCAGGCATCGATCGTATTGTCTGTCGCATTCCCTTGCATCGTATTTCGCAGACAGAGACGAAACCGTGTGAAAAAATGCCCGCCCGCGCTCTTTCAACTCCGAGGCCAACGAGCAGCCGATAGCATACCGATCCGAACGGTTTTCCGCGATGTTCGCCTTGCGCTTCCGTAACTCATCTACCAGCGTTTCCACAAGGGAGAAACAGTATTCCGGACCCATTGCCTTATTTTCGATAATCTCCTTTTGCGGGGAACGACACGCATCGCGAATTTCATTTGAAATTTCGTCCGTTTCCGTGCGATTATCGGGATGTTGGCAACCGGGTACGTGTATCGGGTTGCGCCCGCAATACTTCGAGCAGCGTCCAAAACATCCCGTAACCTTCCATCCCCATCTCCCAAATAAGACGCTCGCATTTGGGATCGTCTTTTGCGTTGTATTCATGGGGAAAATAGAACGTATCGCGCTTACTCATTACGCCCCCCTTCCTGCAATACGGGGCTCGCTCGGCTCGATAAAATATCGCTTATAGCGACTGCCGTGCTCCGTTTTACCCAAAAATCCGAAACGACTACCCCTTTGTGACGCAGATCACGAATAACGCTCCGAGGGTCTGACAGGCGAAGATCGGCGGAAATGTCGGCTATTGTACGCGGGATTCCGTCGGATAGCAAATTAAATACGCGGCGCTGGTGGAAAGCCAAAGAAATTTGACTATTTTTACAGCAGTGGATACTGAATCCCTTTAGATGTTGCGGGGCCGTCCATCCGGACGGCTTCTCTTTTGTCATTCATCGCCGGCCCTCCTACTTTTTACGTGCACTTTCTGCCAGCCTCAACGCTTCGTCCGATTGCGAATGCGGCCGATAGGTCCGACTTTCGATCCATTGCAAAAGCTCCTTACGGGAAAACACAAGGCGTTTGCCGATACGCTTAAAAGGTATTGTCCCGGAAAAGGTCTTTCCGTATAACGACTTTTTCGTTATTGGCAAACCGTTTTCTTTCAGAAACACGACAGCGTCGTCGATGTTCATTACTTCCGCCTGTGATTCCTGTGTCGGTTGTGCTTTTTGCTTGGCATCCGAAATCGCATCGTGTACAATGCCCGCAATAATTTCTTTCGCTTGTCCTATCGACAAAGCCGCGAAAGGGGCAAAATCGTTGATTTCCATAGTGAGATTTTTTACTATTTTTTGGTTTTAACGCACTGGCAATTGCGTGCCCTGCGACTTGGGCTTGCCTGTGCCTCTCACTGTCACATAGAATTGGGAGCCTAAATTTCCCGGCAAAAAGCCAAAAATTACCAACAAATTACAAACAATCACATTATACATACTGCATATAATGCATTTACATTAACCTATTTTCCAATATCTTTTTTTGTATTCGTTCTTTTTTTAGGGGCAAGGGCGGATGTGGCGTTGAGAAATGCAATAAAAAAGCCCGCCGAAATGGCGAGCGAATATCCGCGGTGTAACGCTAAAATTCAGTCAATAATTTCGCATTCTTTTCGCGTTCCTCCCTCTCAAAGGATGCGAGGTAGTTTTCCGTCGTCTTTAAGTCGGAATGCCCCAGCGATTCCGATATATAGGCAATGTTTGCCCCCGAGCGCTTCAATACCGTAGCGAACGAATGCCGGGCCGTGTAGGTCGATATGTGACCGATCCCCAGTTTCTCGCCGACGGCTGCCATTCGTTTGTTGATCGCTCTTGTCAGGTACTGCGTCTTGCGCTTTTGAACCAGCGCCGATTCATTACCGACCAGCACGGGAAAAATATAACTGTCCGGCGTGGGGGGATTACCCCATGAATCGATAATACGCTGCATCGGTTCCGAAACGACGGCCCGGACCTCTTTCCGCGTCCGGCTCGTCCGCTCCGTCTTTTGACGGACGAAGCATATTTCCCCGCCGACAATATCGCAGTACCTCAACTTAACGAAATCGGCCACATTGATTCCATTGCACAAATACAAGAACAGCCAATAATCGCGGTATTTTGCAGTTGCCCGGCTTCCGTCCTCGTATCGGGCGATCTTCCCGATCTGCTCCAGCGTAAGGGCCATTTTCCGACCTTCCCCGGCCTGTATCTCGTACCGTCCCCGCCCGAACGGGTATTGCGCAGCCCTGATTATCCCGTCTCTTTTGGCATCGTTGAGGACCGCCCGTAACGTCCGCAAATGTATAGCGATAGTAGTCTGTGTTTTGCCCTCGTTATGCAAGAATAACTCGTATTTGCGAACCCAATCGACCGAGACGCGAGCGAATCCGATATTATTGCCGGCATAGCGTTCTAAGCCCTTCAGGACATTGTCATACACAAGCATATTCCCGACTCGATTATTGGCCCGCAAATCGGCTATTTTGGCCCGAAAAGCCGTGTTTATCGTATCGGTTCCCGCCTTTCTCAGACGATTATTCAAGGCATCGAATGAAAATGACCCGCCAGCGGCCAACGCCTCAACGTTTTTCCGCACTATATCGAAGCTATTGGCAATGCTTTCGCGGAGCGCAACGACATTCCGGCTCCTCGCAGCGGGCAACTTGTCCCAATCATCCGGGGTCATATCCTTTCCGGTAGGATAATACTGCCTTTGACGTTGATAGGTCACCCGGATCCGGACCGGACAAAGGCCATTCTTTTTGGGGTGTCTCGTATCGAGCACCGCAGCGACTGTTATTCCGTCTTTCGAGTATTGCATCTGTGTGTAAATTTTGGTTTTCGGCACACAATTTACACACAAACATACGAAACAGATAGAAATAGACAAAAACAAAATCAAACAATATCCCTTATATTTGCATTGAAATACAGTATTTTACATAAAAAGATCAAATAAGACAAAAATCGATAAAAATCGCCGAATTCTGCCTTACAAGCAGAGGGTCCGGGGTTCGAATCCCTGTGCTTCCACCAAAGAAACGGGTTGCGATATAAATCGCAACCCGTTTCTGCATTTACGACCGTTGCACGGTCCCGCACCACAGCACTCCGATACGGCATCCCCTACACCCTGTTACCTTACGCCTTGCTTTTACGACATGAACGGATATTCGCTCCGAACGAGCGCATAGCCCCTTTCCCGAACTTTCCACAACCCATGTTCGAACGGCCGACGCCCTCCTGCAAGCATACGCACAAAAGCACGAGCCTCCTCGAAGCGCCTCCGGTAGACGCCCGACAAAATCGCAGAAAAGACCGTATTCACGCCAAAGCATCACCAAACATACGGCGTCCGAAGATGCGGCCGCAGCTCGACGGGCTGTGCAAACCTGAAGAAAACAAAAGCAGCATACGGCCGGAAGAGCAGAACGTCCACGCCCCTTCTCTCAGAATTCCAGTCAGATATCCCGCCGGTGTCTCCTCGCTCGTCGTCCGAAATCCGAAGCGTTCGAAAAACGTATCGGCTATCGAGGGGTTGCAACTCCTCGACAGCCGATATGCTCAATCTTTCCATCCGGGAGCTCGCCCCGCCAGCGGGAAGCGGACTTTCCGTGCGGCTCTTCTCTACCCGATCACGCCGCGAACCCGGTCGTCGAAAGCCGACAAAGCGGCTTTCGCTCCCTCTCCCATCGCCACGACGATCTGTTTGTAGGGAACCGTCGAGACATCGCCCGCCGCATAAACGCCGGGAATGCCCGTCCGGCAATAGTCGTCGATAACGATCTCGCCGGCCCGGTTCCGCTCCAGCAAGTCGTCGAACAGGTCGCTGTTGGCCGACAGTCCGATCTGCACGAAAACGCCGTCGAGCGGAATCGTCCGCTCCTCGCCGCTCGCACGGTCCTTGAGTCGCACGGCGGTCACTTTCGAGCCGTCGCCTTCGACGGATGTCGTCTGCACCGAAGTGAACACCACGACGTTCGGCAGGCTCCGCAACTTGTCCTGAAGCACGACGTCGGCCTTCAGCGAATCCATGAACTCCAGCACGGTCACATGCGAGCAGATGCCGGCCAGATCGATGGCCGCCTCGACGCCCGAGTTGCCGCCTCCGACAACCGCGACCGGACGGTCCTTGTAGAACGGTCCGTCGCAATGCGGACAGAAAGCGACTCCACGCCCCGTATACTCCCGCTCGCCCGGCACGTTCAGGCGTCGCCAGCGGGCGCCCGTAGCGACGATCAGCGCCGGAGCCACGAACCGCTCGCCGGTCGCAGTCGCCACGCTCTTGAGTCCGTCCGCTACCTCGACCTTCGAGGCCCGACGGTGCTCGAACACCTCGACCGGATAACGGCCGAGATGCTCCGCGAGCCGACCGACCAGCTCGCGACCGGTCGTTTCGGGAACGGAAATCAGGTTCTCGATACCGACCGTCTCGTTGACCTGCCCGCCGATGCGCTCGGCCACGAGGGCCACGCTCAGTCCTTTGCGGGCCGAGTAGATCGCGGCCGAAACGCCGGCGGGTCCGCCCCCGAGCACAACGACGTCGAAACGGCGCTCGACAGCCTCGATTCCCGCGGCATCGATCCCGTAGCGGGCCTCCAGCTTCGCAAGCAACTCGCCGAAATCGCCCCGTCCTACGTGCAGCAACTCGCCGTCGGCAAAAACGGACGGAACGCCCTGAACGTTCAGCGCGGCCACCTCGGCCTGATGGATCGCTCCGTCGACCGTCTCATGCTCTACGCCCGGATTCAGCGTAGCCATCGCGTTGAGAGCCTGCACGACGTCGGGACAGTTCGTGCACGTCAGCGACACATAGGTCGTCAAACGAATCGGACCGTTCAGCGCCCGGACCCGGTCGCAGACGCTTCGGTCGGGAAAGTTCTTGCCCTGGCCGTCGGCATTGAGCACGGCCAGCAGCAGCGACGAGAACTCGTGACCGGTCGGCACGGCCCGGAACGAAATGCCGGTCGGCTCGCCGTTCCTCAGCAGCGAGAAGCGCAGCCCCTCACCCGGGCGCTCGCGGCAAGCGATCCGGTCGGAGCACGAGGCTACCTCGCCGAGCAGCTCGACGAGCTCGCCACGGCTTTCGTGCTGCGGCGCAACTTCCATATCGAACATATAATCGGCCTTGAGGCCGGAGAAAATGGAGCGGACCTGCTCCTTGAGGGATGCATCCAGCATGGCTCTATCGTATTGAATCGTTCATGAACCGAAATCCGACGGCGAACGGATCGGACCGGCTTCGGAAGGCCGGTCCGACCGCTCGCCGAAAAACTAAATCTTACCGACCAGATCGATGCTCGGCTTCAGCGTAGCTTCGCCCTTCTTCCACTTGGCAGGGCACACCTCGCCGTCGTGCGAGGCAACGAACTGGGCCGCCTCCACCTTGCGCAGCAGCTCGTCGGCGTTGCGCCCGATGTTGTTGTCGTGAATTTCGGCGATCTTGATCCGCCCCTCGGGGTTCACGACGAACGTACCGCGATAGGCCATACCCTCGTCCTCGATCATCACGCCGAAACCCCGGCTCAGCGCTCCGGTCGGATCGGCCAGCATCGGATACTTGATCTTGCGGATGCTGTCCGAGGCGTCGTGCCATGCCTTGTGTACGAAATGGGAATCGGTGCTCACGGAATAAACCTCAACGCCCATCGCCTGAAACTGCTCGTACTTTTCGGCGATATCGACCAGCTCGGTCGGGCAGACGAACGTAAAGTCGGCCGGATAGAAAAAGAAGATCGCCCACTTGCCCTTCACATCGTCGCTGCTGACGGTCTTAAAACTGCCGTTGTGGAATGCCTGAACCTTGAATTCAGGAAGACTGGAATTGATAATCGGTTCCATAGTTTTCTGTTTTTATTCGGTTTATAGTGATTGTTCCTTTTCGGAAACAAATATATATCACAAATAATTATCATCATAAAAATATCAATCACATATATTTATACATCGATAAGCGGAACCGATACATGCCGCCGCAAAACCCTCGGAGGCCTCTAAACCGAATTATTTTTCTGTCCGCCCCTCGCTCGCCTGCCGGCGAGCCGGACTGTCGGCCGTTCCGCATCCGGAGCCGGAGGTTCGACCGACGGTCTTCCGGATGTTCCATGCCTGAGCCGGCCGCCGCCCGGACGCGGCAGGCGTACGCCGGTCACGTTTCGGGGAGACCGAAAGCCTCCCCGAAACGCTCCGCATGCCGTTTCCGTAACGGGCGAAGAAAAACATGAGCGGCGCTTGATCCTCGTCCCGCGCCGCTCGCCTCAAGCCACCGTGATATCGCCGTCAAGATAAACGTCCTGAATCGCATGGAGCAGCTCGACACCCTCGCTCATCGGGCGCTGGAACGCCTTGCGACCGCTGATCAGCCCCATGCCTCCGGCCCGCTTGTTGACCACGGCCGTCACGACGGCATCGTGCAGATCGTCCGCCCCGTGCGACTCGCCGCCCGAGTTGATCAGACCGACACGCCCCATGTAGCCGTTGGCCACCTGATAGCGGCACAGGTCGATCGGATGGTCGGTCGTCAGGTCGTACATGGCGTCGCTCGTCTTGCCGAACCCTACGGCCCGGAACCCTCCGTTGCCCGAAGGCAGCTTCTGCTTGACGATATCGGCCTGAATCGTCACGCCCAGATGATCGGCCTGACCGGTCAGGTCGGCCGCCGCATGGTAGTCGGTCCCGTCTTTCTTGAACGCGCCGTTACGCAGGTAGCACCACAGAATCGTCGCCATGCCCAGCTCGTGGGCGCGCTCGAAGGCCCCGGCCACCTCGACCAGTTGCGCACGGCTCTCGGGCGAGCCGAAATAGACCGTAGCCCCGACCGCGACGGCCCCCATGTTCCACGCCTCCTCGACCGTACCGAACATCACCTGATTATAGGTGTTCGGATAGCTGACCAGCTCGTTATGGTTCAGCTTGACGATGAAGGGAATCCGATGTGCGTACCGTCGCGCGACGGCGCCCAGCACGCCGAAAGTAGACGCTACGGCGTTGCAGCCTCCCTCGATCGCCAGGCGAACGATATTCTCCGGATCGAAATAAAGAGGATTGGGTGCGAACGAGGCGCCTGCCGTATGTTCGATGCCCTGATCGACCGGAAGGATCGAAAGGTAGCCCGTCCCGGCGAGCCGGCCGTGTCCGAGCAGGGTCTGCAAGCTACAGAGCGTACGCACGTTGCGGTCCGTCCCGACCCAAAGCCGGTCGACCGTATCGGACGAGGGCGCATGGATCAGTCTTTTGCCAATCTTCCGGCAGACATGATCGAGGTAGAAAGAGGCCTCGCTTCCCAGAATTTTCTCGATTTTCGTATTCATAGCCAAATTCGTTTCAGAGAGGTCGGAACTGACCCCGCATTTTCATCTATTGTCGCATTTCCGGAGGACGAGAGTCTCCGGTCACTTCTTTTTTCCCTGACCGGCGACGGCCTCCATCATCTTCCGGATCTTCTCCGGATCGCCGAGGAAATAGTCGCGCACGAGGTTCAGCCCGCCATCGAACTCGAAAACGTAGGGTACGGCCGTAGGCAGGTTCAGTCGGACGATTTCATCGTCGGAAACGTGTTTGAGATGCTTGACGATACCCCGCAGGCTGTTGCCGTGAGCGACGACCAGCAGATCGTCGTAATCCTTCAGCGAGGGGAACAGGATGCACTTCCAATAGGGCATCGTCCGCTCGATCGTATCCTTGAGCGACTCGGTTCTCGGCAGCTCGCGGTCGGGCACCTCGCGGTAGCGGGCCTCGAAGCGCGGATTGCGCGGATCGTCCTCGGGGATCGGATCGGGAGCCACGTCGTAGCTGCGGCGCCAGACGAGCACCTGCTCCTCGCCGTACCGCCCGGCGGTCTCGCTCTTGTCGAGTCCCTGCAGCATGCCGTAATGCTTTTCGTTCAGCCGCCAAGTCTTCTCGATCGGAATCCAGTCCAGATTCATGCGGTCGAGCACGCAATCCAGCGTCTTGACGGCCCGCTTCAGATAGGAAGTATAGGCCTTGCCGAAAGAGAATCCCTCCCGGCCGAGCAGTTCCCCTGCCTCGCGGGCCTCGGCCACTCCCCGCTCGGTCAGATCGACATCGGTCCATCCCGTGAACCGGTTCTGCAGATTCCACTCGCTCTCTCCGTGACGGAGCAAAACAATTCTTTTCATAACGCATCGTCCTTTAGAATCGCCGTGCACGACGATTATCGTAAAGGTATGCAATAAAACGGCCAGACAAAACGCCAGCAGGGAAAACCGTCGCTCCCCGACCGCAACGGAACGCTTCCGCGCTCGCTTTCTCTGCGCGTCGAAACAAAAGGTATAGGGCGCGGCCGCCGTAAAGCGGGCCGCCCCACGCCCCCGACATTCCGTATGGTTATTGATATGGAAACGCTATCTTTGCCTACGGAATCAAGGTTCTATGGAAATCCGGGAAAAAGAACAGGTCAAGCAGCGGGTGCAGCGACGCATCGTACTGTGCTCGGTCATGCTGATGGCAGGCAAGTTCGCCGCCTATTTCCTGACCAATTCGGTCGGTGTGCTGACCGATGCGATGGAGAGCATCGTCAACGTAACGGCGGGCCTGATCAGCCTTTACAGCCTGTACCGGGCCGCCCGACCCGCCGATCGCAACCATCCGTTCGGATACGGCAAGATCGAGCTGATCTCGGCCTCGATCGAAGGCCTGCTGATCCTGCTGGCCGGAGCGGCTATCGTCTACGAAGGCATCCGCAGGCTGTTCGTACCCTCGCAGATCGAGCAGCTCGACACGGGCATCGCGATCGTAGCGGCGGCGGGAGCGGTAAACTACCTGCTGGGCCTTTACAGCATCCGGACCGGGCGGCGCTACGACTCGGTCGCGCTCGTAGCCGGAGGCAGGCATCTCCAATCCGACACGTATTCGACGATCGGGCTGGTCGCCGGCCTCGTACTGCTCTACGTAACGCGCATCGGGTGGATCGACAGCGCGCTGGCCATGCTCTTCGGGGGCATCATCGCATGGACCGGAATCTCGATCCTGCGCAAAACGGCATCGGACCTGATGGACACGGCCGACGAACGATACCTCGAAAAAATGCTCGAAACCGTATCGCGCCGTCCCCGTCCCGACTGGATCGACATCCACAACCTGAAAATCATCCGCTACGGGAGCTACGCCTATATCGACTGCGACCTGACGCTGCCGTGGTACTATACGGTCCGGCAGGGGCACAAGGCCTGCGAGGAGCTCAAGCGGGTGATCGAGCAAAGCTTCTCGGACCGGGTGCTCTTTTCGGTACACTCGGACCCGTGCGAGGAACGCCATTGCAACCATTGCTCGGTCGAGGAGTGCCCGTACCGCCGCGAAGCGTTCGCCGGCCCGCTGGTCTACACGCTGCGCGAACTGACCGAGAACGACGAGCAAAGGAGCGAGTAGCGCTTCCCGGTCGGACAACGCCCGCTTTCCCGGCCGAAACCGGGCTCCCTGCCCTTCCCGAAATACGCGCCGGTCAGAAATACTCCTACTGACACGGACAACCCGGTCCGGCGATGCGAGAACATGGAAAAGCATGAGAATAATTCCGCCCCAATTATATCCGTTGACCGTACCGGCTCTCGAGTCTCCGATACGTCCGGTTTTTCCCCGTATGAAATCACTTCCGACGAAGGAAATCTCATAGTAGCAGCCTAACCGGATACGCAAGCTGCGGCCACATGCCGCGGCTGACAGATTATAGAAATCCGGAGACAAGCATGCATGGTACATTAAAGCATACAATTACCTGATTCCGAAAGCCGATCCCCGTTTTCCCGTCCGGACAGAAAACACACGCGGCACGCGACGGCAACGGATCCGCCGCGCGAAACGCGAAGCGGCAGTTTTTTCCGATGTTCGGACGGTACGGAAGAACGTTTCTCCGGCAGACTCCGCGCGGCGTGCCGAAATGCCCGAAGGACGGTCCCGTACAGCCGGCCATACGCAGCCGAAAGGACGGAGAAACCTTGCCGCCGGTCGAAACGACGACAACAACGGCCCCATGCATGGCCGGCCGAACCCGGCAGGAAAGACAAGGAACCAGACCGACCGAAACGAAAACCGACCGGTACACGCCGGGCATACGAAAGTTGGGGCATTCCTGTTCCGCATGCGCAGAATCACGGAATGCCCCATTCTATTCGTCTTCGGCCCCGAATCCGAACGGGCGCGCGGCCGAAAGCATCGGACAGGCTGTGCCTCAATCGAGCGGCTCGGCTTTGAAGCCCGCTTCGGACACGGCTCGAACGACAGCCTCCGAGGGCTCGTCGGTATCGATCGTCAGCAATTTCTCCGGCGAGGCAAGGTCGATCGACCACTCTTCCGGCTTGGCCATTTTGTTCAGCTGTTCGCCGATCTTGGCGACGCATCCTCCGCACTTGGCGTTGGTCTTGAATCTCTTTTTCATCGGATAATCGTTTAAAGTTTTTTCCATTTCAGACGCAGGCTGTTCG
>ERZ1643251.1432-NODE-1432-length-27142-cov-9.311995_pt1 | contig 27142 bp, 20 predicted proteins | sample MGYA00579261_ERZ1643251 | MGnify/ENA primary metagenome ERZ1643251 (study PRJEB29033, sample SAMEA4952267) | chicken gut metagenome | biome: Broiler Chicken; feature: Gastrointestinal Tract; material: Caecum | place: Ireland | collected 2018 | study: Broiler... | reverse complement strand
AAATCTCCTATACAAAACTGTATAGAACTAAATTTGATTTTGCGAGTTTGAATAATTCGAGCCGAGCTGTAGAGCCCTGTTCCACAGGGCTTTACAGCTCTTTTCCGATTTTATTGCATTACAGATTGCATTATTCCCATCAACTTTTGTGTGACAGAAAGATTATATCTTAAAAATAAAAGGCGCAGAGCCTTAACCGGGTCTGCGTCTTTTATGAAATATATTTTTATTAAAAGGAACTACATAGGTACACTCATAATTAATGGCAATAATCTCGCTTGAAACGAAAACAGAACCGTCACGAAGGAAACCTCTGGACTTGATCAGAAATGCAGGGGTGTTTTTCCGACAGTTTAGAATGTCCGCTTCCTCCCGTGTGAGCTGAGTGGAGCTGTAATTAGTCATAAAGTGAGAGATACGGTATCCTTCTTCCAGGGCAAAATTCTGGATAGAATCTTCTATTACTTCTGAAGTCATAACAGGAAAAAGAGTACAGGGAATATATCCAGTCTCAATTTGGGTCTTCTGATAATTTACGATTCGTATCCGGCAAAATTCCCATACCATCTCATTATCCTGCAGATTAAAAATTCTCTGCAATTTAGGTAGGGCAGGAACCTTTTTCAGATATAGCATCTGAGACTTCAGATCCTTGTAGGGGACCTGTGTGACAGAGTTAAACACAAGCGGATTGCCGGACATTTTTTCATTGATAAAAACGCCGTTTCCCTGCCGGGGAATCAGAAGGCCCATGCCGATCAACTGTTTTAATGCTTTTTGAATCGTATAACGAGAAACATTGTACAGCTCAGCAAGCTCCCGCTCAGGGGGAAGCTTGCCGCTGCTGTATCTTTTCTGATAGATTTTACTGATAAGATCTTCGACGATGAATTCTGTTTTCGGGGATGACATATTTTTCTCCTCGTCTGTGATATATGTTTAAGGGGTTACAAGTGTTCCGTCTGGAATCCGGCTCTGCGTCCATTCGTGAGCACGATAGGTACATGGATATTTTGCTGTTGCTTCTTCGAGAAAGTCGACTCCGATACCGGGGCGTTCAATTGGATAGAAAAATCCGTTTTCTGCTTCATTATATCCGGGGAACAGGCTTTTGGTATTTTCTTTTAGTTCAATATTTTCCTGGATGGCCGCATTGTGGAAATGGATGTTCAGGTGAGTGTTGACAGCCAACCCTACAGGTGTGATATCTGATGGCGTATGCCATGCAATCCTCACGCCAAATGCGTCACAGAGATGAGCAAGTTTAATTGCAGGCGTGATTCCGCCAAGCTGGGAAACATGGCAGCGGATATAGTCAATATAACGGTTCTGCACAAGAGGAAGCCATTCTTTCGGATTATTGAAGAGCTCTCCTGCAGCAATAGGTGTGGCACATTGGGAACGAAGCTGAGCAAGCCATTCATTGCAGTCCAGGGGCATGATATCCTCGATAAAATAAGGGTGGTACTGCTCTACTTCTTTGGCAAAGTTGATTGCCTGGATGGGAGTCAGCCTTTCATGGATGTCATGCAATATGTGGAAGGCATCGCCGTATTTTGCCCGGAGATCTTGGAACATACGCAGAGTGTTGCGGATATAATCGTCCTGATCAAAATAGGCTCCGGGGATCGGCTGCTTTGGAGTTCTCAGGTCGTCCGGATTCCCACCGTAAAATCCCAGCTGACAACGGATATGACGGTAGCCTTTTGAACGTATCTTTTCAATTTCTTTGTACAAGTCATCCATGGTATCTGCTACTGCGTGTGTGTAAGCAGGAACCGCAGTTCTGGCTCTTCCTCCCAGAAGTTGGTATAAAGGCATATCAGCCATTTTTCCTTTGATATCCCACAGCGCCATATCGATTCCTGAGATCGCATTATTGAGTACAGGGCCGTTGCGCCAGTAGGAATTGTAGAACATAAGGTACCAGAGATCCTCGATATTGTTTGCATCTTTCCCTATAAGAAGAGGCTTCATATATTCTTCTACGATTGTTTTGACAGCCAGCGGTCTGAACTGGAATGTTGCACATCCCAGACCATAAACGTTTTTGTCTGTGAAGACTTTAACTACAGTAAGATTATGTCGGTCCGGTCTGACTACATAACATTTGATATCTGTGATAATTACAGGTGTCATTTTTCTAATCTCCTTTATATGTCTGTTCTATCATATCAAGGTCAGCAGCTTTTTCATTACGTAATCATTACAACATATCTGAAATGAAAATACAACCGGTGTATTTTTTGGGCTTGGTTTTACGTAAAATTTCAGTCCAATTTTACAAATATATAACAGAAAAACACTGTAAAACAAAGGGATTCTGGCAATTTGAAATGCTGGATTGGACAGTTGCAAAATTAAATGTCCGATGATATTGTTTAGTCATCAAGGCTGCAGCAAACTTGAAGAACAAGCAGCGGAGAGGCGTCCCAAGGACCTGCTTCGCAGAAAGAATAGTGTCCAGTAAATACCCGTTAGGAGGGGGCAATAACAAATGGAAATAAAGGAAAGAATCAAACAGATCCTGCAATATGTAGGAGGAAAAGAAAATGTAAAAAATGCATGGCACTGTATCACGCGCCTGCGTTTTGAACTCAAAGACAAAGAGAAGATTGATGTTGAGGCAATCAAAAAGATGGACTGTGTACTTGGAACAGCGTTTGCAAAGGAGCAGTTCCAGATCGTGATCGGAGTCGGTGTTGAAAAATATTATGAAGAATTGGTAGAACAGCTCGGGATTGACGCAAATGCTCCGGTGGAAGCCGCTTTGGATGAAAAGAAAAAGGATTTTGTCACCTGGTTTATGGATGTAGTATCGGGTATCTTCGGGCCAGTGGTTCCCGCAATCGCAGGAGCGGGCATGATCAAAGGTCTTATGGGAGGACTGGTGGCCCTTGGTGTGATCACAAATACTACAGATACATATAAAGTAATCGACATGCTGGCCAGCGGTGTGTTTAATTTCCTTCCCTTTTTCCTTGCGGTATCTGCGGCGAAAAAGTTCCGTACCAGTGAGTATCTGGCTGTTGCTATAGCAGCGATCATCATGTATCCCACTATGATAGAGGCGGCCCAGGCGGGAGAAATCAGCGCATTCATGCTGTTTGGGATGATTCCGGTTCCGGTGTTTAATTATTCCAGTTCGGTAATTCCCATCATCTTTGGTGTATGGGGACTGAGTTATATCCATAAATGGGTGGATAAAATTATTCCTTCGGCGGCAAAAACAGTGGTTGTCCCCACAATCACTCTGTTTATAGCCGGACTGTTTACACTGCTGGTAGTAGGACCTGTCGGAATATACTGCGGTAAAGGCCTTGCATGGATTATAGGTTCTCTTTTCTCGGTATCACCTACTCTGGCCGGTATTGTTATGGGTGCGATCCGACCAATATCGATTCTTGTAGGAATGCATCATGCAATGACGCCAGTAGCACTGGAGAACTTTTCTACACTTGGCTATGATCAGCTGATGCCAATGATGTTTATTGCAAATCTTGCAATTGTGGGTGCAGCTGCCGCCTGCTATTTCAAGGCAGATACGCAGAGGGAAAAACAGATCGTGGGTTCCTCAGTCATCTCAGGAATCCTGGGTATTACAGAACCGGCACTTTTTGGCGTCCTGACAAAATATAAAAAGGCATTCATAGCCGCAACAGTTGCAAGTACAGTTGGAAGTGCTTTTATCGGAACCTTCGGAGTAAGATTGTTTGGCTATATCACATCCAGTATATTCAGTATCCCGGCATATATTGGCCCGTGGTTTGGATACGCAGCAATTGGCTGGGTTATGACACTTGCGATCTCCTTTGGGCTGGCATATGTACTGATCAGAAAGCCGGAAGATGAGAAAGAGGAGAAATCCCAAGTCAGAAAAGAGGCTGATGTCCAAGATGAGCAGAAGTCTCCATCTGAACTCAGTGCACCTGCAGCAGGAAAGGTGATTCCCATGCAGGAAATTCAGGATCCGGTGTTCTCAGAAGGTGCACTTGGAGAATGTATCGGTGTTGATCCCGTGGACGGGAAAATCGTTGCACCGGCAGACGGAAAGATCATGCATCTGGCGGATACCCTGCATGCAGTTGGAATCCAGGCGGGATCAGTAGAAATCCTGATTCATGTGGGCATTGATACGGTGGATATGAATGGAGAAGGGTTCCAGAGTAAAGTAAAGGAAGGGCAGAGTGTACAGAGAGGCCAGGAACTTCTTCATGTTGATCTTCAGAAGATTAAAGAGGCTGGACATCCTGCCACTGTCATTATGATCGTGACCAATACAGAAGACTTTCAGATAATTGAACCGGCTGCACACGGGAACATCAAGGCCGGGGAGCCCCTGATGAAGGTAAAGATGGGATAAAAAGCAGGAGATGTGGAGTGAGGAAATAAAGTATTTAAAGATGGATTCAAATGTACGTGTAATTGGAGTAAAAAAGAATGTGTATTTGCAAAAAACTTAAACAAATATATTTATAAAAACAAAGAATATGTCTAGAACGAATGACTAATGAGCCCCCTAAAATAAATATTTTTGTGGACTTTAAGATTTTAGAAATTTATTTTGATAACAATCTAATAATAGTATTTTTCGAGCATTCATTTTTCTATGAATTAGTGGTTTGCAGGTAATGTAAATCAAATAATAAAGGCTTAACTGAACGCATAAACTCAGTTAAGCCTTTACGCTGCTATGCTCTAATTAATTTTGAAAAATTAACTATACCTTATCGAACTTTGATGGATGATTGATGTAAATTCCCAGAATATTGCCAGCTATGTTTGTACAAGTTTGAAATTTTAAATTCAATATTTTATGGCTTCAATTAAGTACTTTGATAAGTACTTTGAAAGATAGAGTCAATTTGGGATATAATTACATATTTATTTGTTTTCAAGAGCTTTGATGTAGTGCATAAATTCCTTTTTGAAGTAAAATGCACGATTTTTATCTGAAACAATGCGACCATATTTTTTAGAATAAATTGGTGTATACGGTTTAGAATCTTTGGTGCGAATTTGAATGAACTTTCCATTTACGGTATGTAGCATTGCTGTACTGGAACTTGAAAGCTGTCTGTTCATTTCGTTGCAAATATGATAATAATCTTCTTCCAGCTGTTCGGCCAACTCTGCATATTTAGAGTTGGATAAATCTACTTCAATAGGAGGCAAGTACATCCATTTATCGGGTGAACCATCTTTACTGATAGGAACGTAGAGAAGATGATTCAGTTTTTTATAGAGTTTAGAGGTTCTGAAAGGATTTACATCTAATAAATCGTCTATTATAGAGGCTGTTTGTGTAATGAACATTGTTTCAAGGGGCTTTCCGGTATGGTCACATTTATTTGTTTTTAATTCTCCATCGACAAAATCTAATGTTCTATTAGAGAGAAGTAAGCCGATGGTTAATTCAAGGATTTGGCCGGTTCTGCCTTTATTCTTGATGATATTATTATAATCTTCAGGACTTAAATAATTTTTGAAAGGGACGTTAATTAATTCATTGATTTTATTCTTTGCTTCATTTATTGTCATTAAGAAAGTCCTCCTTGAAAAAGTTTGTAATTTCAATATTTAAGGCATTGGCAATTTCATTTAATACAGAGATTGAAAGGCTTTTATTACATCCATCAGCTTCAATTTTTGATAGATAACTGATGCTGATTCCTGATAGTTCTGCTAATTGTATTTGCGTAAGCTTAGAATTTTCACGATAATATTTTATATTCTTACCGATAACTCGGTATAAGTCAGAATCGTTGGCAAAGTACATGCGGATACTCCTTTCACTATATGTGAATATTATTGCATGGTATTAAAAGAAGATAAATTCACTTATAGTGAAAGAATAAAAAGATAGATTTTTGAAAGAAAATGAGTTATGATAGAAATATCAAATCAAAGGAGGAATGCTATATAGATTTACAACCAAATAATTTTCAGTTGGAACAAACCACTATCTGGTCATTTCCAGAAAGAGGAAGTTGGGCGACACATTCAGGGAAATATAGGGGGAATTGGACTCCGTATGTACCCAGAAATCTAATTTTAAGATATTCTAAACCAGGAGACTGGATCTTAGACCAATTCACAGGGAGTGGCACAACACTTGTTGAAGCGAAGCTGCTCAATCGAAATGCGGTAGGTGTAGACATCAATCCGCAATCCGTTTCTAATTCAGAAAAAAACATTCAATTTGAAAGCAACTTAGTAACTAAAATCCTTGTACGAGAAGGTAATGCAACAAATCTTAATTTTATAAAAGATGAGAAAATAGACCTTATTTGTACGCATCCGCCATATGCTGATATTATTCGATATAGCAAAAGTATAGAAGGCGATATTTCCCATTTAAAAACGGAAGAATTTTTAGAGGCAATGAACAAAGTTGCTGAAGAATCTTTTAGAGTATTAAAAGAAGGGAAAATTTGTGCAGTAATGATGGGAGACATAAGAAAAAATGGAAAGGTTGTTCCGTTAGGCTTTCGCACAATGGAAGTTTTTTTAAATACAGGCTTTCAATCTAAAGAAATTATCATAAAAGAGCAATATAACTGCAAATCAACAGCATATTGGAAGAGTAAAAAAAATAAATTTTTATTGTTGGCACATGAGTATATTTTTGTATTTCAAAAGTAAAGGACATTCACATTGAGAGAAGGTTCCAGTTGTCAATTGGTTTGTTTCAAACTATAATATAGAAGTGCTATGTTTGCATAATAAGCTTATTGATATAGAAATGAGGAATAGATAATGAAAAATTCCAGTGTAACTCCATTTGTGAAATGGGCAGGTGGCAAACGCCAGTTGTTAACACAAATTAGAGAAAGAATGCCCGAAACGTACAACAACTATTTTGAACCTTTTGTTGGCGGCGGTGCGGTAGTGTTTGAATTATTGCCAGAGAAAGCTGTAATCAATGACATTAACAAAGCATTAATAAATGCATATAAACAAATTTGCGATGATCCAGAAAGTTTTATTAGTACAGTGACGCACCTGGACTCAGAAATGTGGGAAGATGGGAAAAAATATTATTATGCTCTAAGAGAGCGCTATAATGACAAATTAATGAAAGATGAATTTGATATAGAATTGGCAGCATTATTTGTATTTATAAATAAACATTGTTTTAATGGTTTATATAGGGTTAATGGAAAAGGTTTATTCAATGTTCCATACAATAATAGTAGGAAGCAGTCTATTGATGTTGACTCTATTCGAGCAGCATCAGAATATTTGAAGCATGTAACGATTTTGGAAGGTGACTTCCAGACTGCATGTGAAAATGCTAAAGCAGGTGACTTTATATTCATTGATAGTCCGTATGCTCCGTTAAATCCAACTTCATTTGAAGCTTATACAAAAGAAGGATTTGATATAGAGAGTCATAAAAGACTTGCGGATTTATATGATGAATTAACGGCAAGAGGGTGCTACTGTATGCTAACAAACCATAATACAGAGCTTATTAATGAGTTATATGGTAATAAAGGATATCGAATTGATGTGGTAAGTGTAAAACGCCTAATAAATTCTGATGCTTCTAAGCGAGTGGGGGAAGAGGTTATTATTTGCAACTATTAAGGATGGTGTGATGTAATGAAAGAGTTGGCGGCAAAAACAGTATCTTATTATTATGAATCTGACAATGCCTGCATCATATTAGGGGACTCATTTAAAATTTTACGGAAGCTCAAAGCAGAGAGCATAGATATGATTTTTGCAGATCCGCCGTATTTTTTGAGTAATGATGGTATAACATGTCAAGGGGGGAGGATGGTATCTGTCAATAAAGCTTCATGGGATAAAATTGAATTTAGCAAACAAACTTCTTTTGCAGAAAAACATGCATTTAACAGAAAATGGATTAGAATGTGTAAGAGAGTACTTAAACGGGATGGAAGTATGTGGATTTCTGGTACTCTACATAATATTTATTCGATTGGGATGGCATTAGAGCAGGAAGGGTTTAAAATTATTAATAACATTACATGGCAAAAGACAAATCCACCGCCAAATTTAGCGTGTCGATGCTTTACTCATTCAACAGAGACCATTTTATGGGCACAAAAGAATGATAAGAAAGCTCGGCACTTTTTTAATTATCAGATTATGAAAGATATGAATGGCGGTAAGCAGATGAAAGATGTCTGGACAGGAAGTTTAACGAAACCATCTGAAAAAAAGGAAGGAAAGCATCCAACTCAGAAGCCGGAATATTTGTTGGAAAGGATTGTTTTGGCTTCGACAGAGGAGGGACAAGTTATATTAGACCCATTTTGTGGCTCCGGTACAACAGGAGTTGCTGCATTGCGTTATGGAAGAAAATTTATAGGTATTGACAATTGCGAAGAATATTTACAGATTACGCAACGGAGATTGGAGAAAATACATAATGAAAGAAAGAGATTTTGATATATGGTTAAGCAAATTCAGAGCAAGTATCGCTACATATGATTACTATATTGACTTTGAAAAAGTTTATAGAAATGTTGACGAAATTAAAATTGAACTGAACATACTTAATTCGCTGATTGGAAGCAAGAATATTAAAGAGGATTTTATCAAAGTATTAAAAAAATATCCAGAAACATTAAAAGTGATTCCAATATTATTGGCGAAGAGAGAAAATGAGATTTATTGCCAAGATGAAAACGGGGGTTATCTATACCGGTTTAAAGTTGAAAAATATCCACCGAATAGTCATTTGTTCTATGAGAGATGTTGCTATTTTATGGAACAAACAGGGCTGTTTGACTTATTGCAGAACCATCTTATTAACAATTTAGTTGACTATGTAACTGGCGTTGAAACTGGTCTTGACTCAAATGGACGAAAAAATCGAGGAGGACATTTGATGGAAGACTTGGTTGAAAAATATATACAGAAAGCTGGTTTTATGAAAGATGTTAATTATTTCAAGGAAATGTACCTGGTAGACATTGAAAAGAGATGGAACAAGGATTTATCGGCGCTATCCAATCAAGGAAAGGCAGCAAAACGTTTTGACTTTGTGGTTAAGACAGCAAGCACTATATATGCTATTGAAACAAATTTCTACACGGGTGGTGGTTCAAAATTAAATGAAACTGCTCGCAGTTATAAAATGTTATCGAAAGAGGCTGAAACGGTAGAAGGGTTTGAATTTGTTTGGTTTACAGATGGAATTGGCTGGAAAAGTGCAAGAGGAAACTTAAGGGAGACCTTTGAAGTAATGGAACACATTTATAGCATTGATGATATGGAAAATAAAGTGATGCAAGAAATATTTAAGTAATAGATGGTTACAGAAGCTGGTGAAAAGCCGTATGATGTAGCCTTATAGTATACAGATGAGGGTAGAAATATGAGATTAGGTTGACGCCAAAATATATCAATACATATTAAGCACAATAGAGGAATATTTATATGGGAAATATTTCAGGAAAACAGGTTAAGGAGAGTATAAGTCTACATTCAACTAATCATATGAGAGCTCATAAAGGTAAAAGGAGACAGAGAATGAAGGACGAAAAACTACAAGGAAATGAGAAGATAGAGGCGGCTATTGAAGGCCTTAAGAAGGAACCCACCCAGGAGATGCTTGCCCATACTCTGACGGTGATCCGCCGCCGGATGAAAGAGGAGGGTGAACTGATTGTTGCTGTAGAGCCTGGGACGGGAGATTACCAGCTAAGGATTCATGGGATTCAGCTGGAGAATGGAAGCATCTGGTGGATGGCATTTACCAGTTTTGAAGAGGAGATGAAAGGGGCAGATAAGGTTATGTCTGCTTTTATGGGAAATATGAGGCAGCTTTTTGAAACAGTCTTAAAAACAGAAGGGGTGAAAGGGATCATCGTGAATCCCTGGAACCGGACCATTATGCTGGATAAAAATCTGATCCGCATTATTTTAGGTATGACGGCATAAAATGCAGCCTAAACTTTAACTGTATAAAAAATTTTCATGGAATTCTATCCGCAGATTGCTTAAAGAAAAAGAGAATGATTAGCGACATTTTTCGGCTTTCTTATTATATAATTCTGGGAAAATAAGCAAAGGAGGAAAATAATGAGCAAAGCTGAGAAAATAGGCGAAATCATCAAGAAAATGAGAAAGCTCAGGGGAATGTCTGTGAAAGAGCTGGCGGGTATATTAAAGTGCTCTAAAGAGATAATCCGGCTTTGGGAACATGGCAAAAGGAAACCTAATAAGCAGCATACTTTAGAGTTATATAGACTATTAGGTGCTACGCTGGGAGAAGGCACTATAAACAAAGAAATGGGTAGAATCTGCAGTGCAGGATTGCCGGTCTGGTTTGATAAATATAGTATTCATATTGGAGACTCTATAGTTAATAAAGTTCAGGAGGGACTTGAGGAAGCTGAGAGTATCATATTTTGGATCACAAACAACTTTTTGGAATCTAAATGGTGTAAATATGAAATGAGTGCGTTTATTAAAAAACTTATAGAAGAAGACGCACTTATTATCAGCATTTTGGATAAGGATATCAGTATTTCACAATTGCCTTTATTCCTACAGGATATTAAGGTACTTTATAACAATGGACAGGGATATGAAGTTTTATCCAGAGAAATTATTACCACCATTAAAGATAAAGATGAGTTATGATAGTGCAGATTATAATAATCAGCGAAACCATATTCGAATTATGAAAGACAAGATTTCATTATGAGAAGTGGAGACAATAGATACTTATGTGGATAGAGAGGCATGCTGACAGCGGAAATTGTGGAAAAGTGATGTGGCAGCAAAAATTGATTTAGATTAAAGGAGCATAGAGATAATGGGAAAAAAGATTGCAGTGATATTTCCAGGAGTAGGCTATCATGTGGATAAGCCCCTTTTATACTACAGCAGGAAACTGGCGGGACAGTATGGATATGAAATTGTCTGTGCAGATTATGGGGTACTGCCCTCTGGCATTAAGGGCGATGGGAAGAAGATGTATGCTGCCTATGAGCAGGCTCTTGCTTATGTAACGGAAGGATTGTCGGATATAGATTTTCATGCTTATGACCATGTTTTATTTATTTCAAAAAGTATTGGAACAGCAGTGGCAGCTTCTTATGATGTCAAATATGGGATAGGCGCAGGGCATATTTATTATACTCCGGTAGAAGCTTCTTTCCAGGCAATCGGCACAGAGGGAATTGTTTTTCACGGGACAGGAGACGACTGGGCTAAGACAGAAGTTATTTCCGCAGAATGTGAGAAAAGAGGACTGCCTTTGCATCTGACAGAGCATGCCAATCATTCCATGGAGACGGGGGATGCACTGCAGGATCTGGAGATTTTAAAAACCATCATGGAAAAGACAGAACAGTATATCAAGGAATTTTCCGGAAGATGATTTTATACAGAACGGAGAAAAGCAGGATAAAATTGTTGCTAAAAAGTAATTGACGCTTGTAAGGAGGAATAAGGGATAATGTGTAATAAAAAGGAATGTGGACAGGCAAAGGAGAAGTTGTATGAACGTTTTGAGTTCCGGTATATTCGTCCGGAGGAGGCAGAACAGGCTGCCAGGATCGAGCAGGTCTGTTTTCCGCCAAATGAAGCATGTACGGAGAAAATGATGAAAGACCGGGCGGCGGCAGTTCCGGAGCTGTTTTTGGTAGCAGTTGACCGGCAGAATGGACAGCTTGGGGGATTTTTATGCGGGCTGGCCACAGATGAATCCAGGTTTCGGGATGAATTTTTCTATGACAATACTTTGTACCGGCCCCAGGGAAAAAACGTGATTCTCCTTGGACTGGACGTCCTTCCGGAATACCGGGGCCAGGGTTTGGCAAGAGAGCTGATGCATGTCTATCTTCAAAGGGAAAAAGAACGGGGAAGAAAGATGGCGGTCCTCACCTGCCTGGAGGATAAGATCCCAATGTATGAAAAAATGGGATTTACCAATCATGGCCTGTCCCAGTCCACCTGGGGAGGCGTACCGTGGTATGAAATGAGCTGTGCGCTGGATATCTGATTACTAAGAAAACAACTGCCCAAATTTTCAATGCTTACATACATTATAAAGAACAGTAAAATAACAGGATGTATAAGCATGAAAAAATATATTACAACCTCATTAGAAACCCATTTGTTTTTTGGAAGGATTATGAAGGAGCATGCTTTGTTCCTTTAGGCAGGCTTTCCGGCAGGAGAAATGGCGTATATAAATAAGGCGAACTGGTACCGCACAGAATTTGAAAAAGTACTGTGGCAGACAGTTCGCCTTGCTGATGGAACGGTAGGCAAAGATGTGCTGTGTTCCGGAGAAGTGTTTACAGAGTTTACAGTAATGGCGGAACAGCAGACTGGAAGGCTTACAAAGATTCCCATTGATTTTCGGATCACCCAGGCAGAGAAGAAACTCCAGGCAGGCTGTGGAGAATGTGGAGACGGAAGAATGGCTCTGCAGATCCGGCAGTTAAACCAGCGAGTCCTGGGTTTGCTGAGGGGCCTGATCATGTTTAAAGAGCAGATATTGCAGCAGGTTACTTCATGCAGGTTGTTCACTGCTAATTATCCGCTGTTGATAGAGCATATTATCCGGGAGGCAAAATTATACCAGCAGATTATCACAACGCTGGAGAAGAACCAGTGCATTTCTTCAGAAAATATGCTTAAGACAGAACAGTTCTGGAACCAGATCATGATGGAGCATGCCCTGTTTATACGCGGCCTCCTTGATCCCACAGAATGTGAGTTGGTGGAAACGGCAGACAAATTTGCCGGGGATTACTGCCGGCTGCTGGAGGAAGCCAGACAGCAGGACTGCAGAGCCATGAACGGACTTACAAGAAAAACATTGGAAACTACGAAGAAATATTGTGATTTTAAGGCTGCAGGCACAAAAGGGATTACGGGATGTGACATACGCTCTATTATTCTTCCTCTGCTGGCGGATCATGTGCTTCGGGAGGCAAATCATTATCTTCGGATTCTGAAACAGGAAGGGGAATAAACAATGCAGTTGTGCCAATATCCCAGTCAAAGCAGAATCCGCCGCTTTACACTGGAAGCCATACAGATTCCTATTGTATATAACCAGTACGGAGACTATGATCCCGACGGACTTTTATATGTACTGGAACAGGATTCCCAGAGGATCCAGCATGAAGCCCTCAAAAGGTTTCAGCAGACACCGCCTCAGCCTTACGAAGAAGTGAGGCCTCTGGTACTTCGGGTAAACCTGGGAGATACAGTAAAAATATGTTTTCGCAACCCTTTAAACCGCAGACTTTCCATTCATGTCCAGGGGCTGGCATATGATGTTATGACCTCAGACGGAGCCAGCAACGGATTTAATCCGGACAGCACTACAGATAACTTTATTGAATACACCTGGTATGCAAATACGGAAGGTGTATTTCTTTTTCAGGATATGGCGGACCCCAGAAGCAGCGAAGACGCCACAAATATACATGGACTGTTTGGGGCGGTGATCGTGGAGCCTCCAGGGGCCAGATGGTTTCATCCGGAGACTGGGGAGGAAATGGAAAGCGGACTGATGGCGGACATTTACCAGCCAGGGAAGCCGGCTTTTCGGGAATATACGGTGTTCTTCCATGATGAGCTGGAGATCCTGGATAAAGACGGAAAGCTTCCCCTTGACCATCGGACTGGGCAGCCATCTTCTACAACGGCAATTAGCTATCGTTCCGAACCTATGAGAAACAGGATGCCTCTGTCACATGATCCGGCAGACTCAGGAGAGGATATTTCTATGAGCTCCTGGGTGTACGGAGACCCGGCGCCACCAATCCTCAGGGCATATGTGGGAGACCCGGCAAAAATCCGTCTGGTTCACGGAGGGATTAAGGAAACCCATGTGTTCCACCTTCACAATCATCAGTGGCGGCTGGAAGGGGGAAATCCTGTTTCTACGATTATTGACTCTATTACCATAAGTCCTCAGGAATGCTATACACTGGATATTTTGTATGGAGCGGGGAGCAGAAACCGGGTAATCGGAGATGTGATTTTTCACTGCCATCTGTATCCCCATTTTCATGAAGGAATGTGGACCCTATGGAGGATTTATGACCGCCTTGAGGATGGAAAAGGGAAGCTGCCGGACGGAAGTCCCATACCGCTCTTCTGCCCTTAAAAGACCGGGAACAGCCTCCTAAAAAAGATAAGCTTCATCCGGGATATCCTAACTTTATTTTGGGAGAATCGGGAAAACCGCCCCGTCAGCCTCCATGTGGAGTACTGGATGTAAAAGGCAATCCGGTGGTATGTACCACTCCTCTGGAAGAAGCAAATTTTGTGGAAAATCCGGCTCCCGGGGCCCTGTATACAGATACCTGCCCCTGTCATACAGCAGGAAAATGTTCAAAATGCGATAATGACAAAAAGTATACTGAGTTGGAAGAAACATGGGATGACAGCCGGAAGCTTTCTGAAACTGACGAAAAAAGCAAAGATGTCAGAGAGCCTTCAGAAGATGAAAAAGAGAATAAGGAGTGCAGAAAGGCCGTAGATGCTGAAGAAGAGAAGAAAGACAGCAGAGAGCCGGCCCGGACTGAAGATGGGCATGGAAATTGCAGAAAATGCCGGGGAATAGAGAAGACCTGTGAAAAGCTGAAAGTTTTCGAGATAGCTCTGGTACAGGCGAAACTTACCTACAACAAATATGGATGGCATGATCCGGAAGGACGGTTCTTTGTTTTAAAGGAGGAGCTGGAGCGATGGGGCGGTCTGGAATCTTATATCCGTTTGGTGGAGGAAGAAAAGATCAGAGTAGAGCCCCTGGTAATACGTGCCAATGCAGGAGACTGTATTGAGCTGCGTACCACGAATCTGCTACCGGAATATCTGGAAGCAAATGCCTTCCAGCTCAGGACCAGAACAGATATTGTGGGACATCATGTGCACCTGGTTAAGTTTGACACTATTACCTCCGATGGAGCAGCCAACGGATGGAACAATATTGCAGGAGCCAGGAAATACGAAACGCTGGTAGAACGTTTTTTTGCAGACGAAGAACTGCGGACCGTATTTTTCCATGACCATTTATTTGCAAATGCCCATCAATTTCACGGGGTGTTTGGAGCACTGGTCATCGAGGAGGCAGGGGCGACTTTCCATGATATACGCAGCGGAGAAGAACTTCGTTTTGGAACAAAGGCAGTGATCCGAAGGAGAGACGGAACCTCCTTCCGGGAATTTGCACTTTTTGTCCATGATTTTGCAAATCTGTTTGACAAGGACGGGAAGCCCCTGAATCCTCCGGCTGTTCCAGGGGGCCATGACGATCCCGGAGTCATGGGAATCAACTACCGCTCAGAGCCTATGAGGGAAAGATTGAAGAAGCATGAGGATCCTGCCTATATTTTCAGTTCCTATGTCCATGGAGATCCGGCCACCCCTGTTCTGGAAACCTATCCGGGGGACGAACTGATGATCCGGCTCATAGATGGAGCCCATGAGGAACAGCATGTATTTAATATTACCGGAATATCCTGGAGAAAAGAACTGGCAGATGAACGGTCCCCATTGGCTGCTTCCCAGACAGTCGGAGTCTCAGAGGCATTCAACCTTAACATCAAAGACCCCTATCAGCCAGGAGATTATCTGTACTATTTTGGCGGCATAGATGATGAATGGCTGGGGCTTTGGGGGATTATCCGGGCTTATGACAGATATCAGGAATGTCTGAAGCCTCTCTGCAAGGAAAAAGACAGGATCATGCCCCTGCCGCCCTGCCCTGGCAAGGACGACGTGGTAAGACATTATGAAGTGGCTGCTGTTCAGACAAAGCTGGTCTATAACAGCTATGGAGACAACGATCCAGATGGACTGATTTTTGTTCCCCTGGAAGATGTGGACCTTGTATTAGCCGGGAAGTATACTCCAAAACCGCTGATACTGCGGGCAAATGTTGGAGAGTGGCTGGAGGTTATTCTTCACAATTGCTGGGATCCCGGCCATCCGGTTCCTTATTTTGATTATCCCACTGTACCTCTTGAGATGAAGCATAAGCCCTCAAACAGAGTTTCCCTGAACCCACAGTTTCTGCAGTACGATCCGGTCAGCGATTCTGGGATAAACGTGGGATATAATCCAAAAGAACAGACGGTGGGAATCGGCGAGAGCAAGCGTTATCTCTGGAAGGCAGACCGTGAATATGGAACCTGTATCCTGCAGTCCTTTGGAGATATGCGGAATCACAGGTATCATGGATTATTCGGAACAGTCATCGTAGAACCTGCAGAAGCCCAGTGGTATGAGAATTTTACCAAAAAGAAGAATCCTTTTGCAGAGCAGGCGGTGATAACAGCGCCGGGAACCGAAACTTTTCGGGAATATGTACTGTTTATCCAGAATGGAATCCGGCTTTTGGACGCCCAGGGAAATCTGGTCCAGACAGCAGCAGGACATAATGGGGAGCCGGTGGAACCGGAAGACACAGGGGAAAAAGGATACAATTACCGGTCAGAGAGGTTTGCCAACAGGCTTTCCCGTGATCCCCGGGTGTGGAAAGTGTTCAGCAGTAAAATTCACGGGGATCCGGCTACACCGGTATATAAGGCGTATTCCGGAGACCGGGTGATCTTCCGGACCATGATGCCGGCAGATAAGCCAAGAAATGTATCCCTGACTATTCATGGGCATTTGTGGAGGGAACAGCCGAAAGACGATCTGTCCAGAGAAATCCCCCTTCAGGGAGGAATCAGTATCGGGAACCGTTTTGACATGGAACTGAAAGACGGGGCCGCCTGCCCCGGTGATTATCTGTATCGTTCAGGAAGTTTCGGATGGGACGTTGAATCGGGAATGTGGGGGATCTTTCGAGTGATGAAACATTCCCTTCGGTGCAGATGTAAGGAAATGTGCGGAAGGATATTCAGAGGCAGAAAATATATCTTCGGCGATTTTACTAATTGCAGAATGGGTTCGCATATGGTATGGTAAAGATACACTTCAAGAGCCGATTGGCCAAGATTTCCCCTAAAATTTAAATTGAATATTTCACTAGATAGAAAAATTTCAGCCCCAAAGGACTGGTTTCTTTTGGCATTTCATTCAGTTAGATTTTTAGCAATTCTCTATTTTTTCTAAAAGAATCCCTTTTTTTAAAATATCAGAACATGGAATAGACTTTGCAGATAGATGAAAGTTTTATGCTTCGTACAAATTAATAAATGAGAGTGTGGATAAGGATGAATTTTTTAACTATAGTACACACAGATGTGGGAATAAGAAGAAAAACGAATCAGGATTCTATATTGCTGGAGACAGCAGACACAGATTACGGACAGGTGCTGTTAGGGGTTATCTGTGATGGTATGGGAGGTCTGGCAAAAGGCGAGGTTGCCAGCGCTATTTTAATTAAAGCTTTTTCCAATTGGTTTCACAGGGAGTTTCCCCGGCTTTTGTACAGAGGAGTTGGAGCGAAGGACGTGAAAAAGAGCTGGATGGACTTGCTCTTAGAGCAGAATCAGAAAATCAGTGATTATGGGGCAGGGGACAATTTTACTCTTGGGACTACAGCGGCGGCGCTGCTGCTGGCAGGAAATATTTATTATGTGGTCAATGTGGGAGATTCCAGGGTTTATTATCTGGGAGAAGAAGGGATAGAACAGATAACTGTTGACCAGACTTTTGTACAAAGAGAAATAGATGGGGGAAGAATGACTGCTGATGAGGCGAAGATGCATCCTAAGAGAAATATGCTGCTCCAGTGCGTAGGGGCCGGCAGCGCCCTTAAACCGGACTTTTATACAGCCGAATATGAGCCAGATTCTGTGTTCATGATGTGCTCAGATGGATTCTGCCATGTGATACAGCCTGGGGAGTTTTATAGCAGATTAAAGCCGGGATGTTTGACCAGGGAAGAAAAAATGAAAGAGGCAGCTATATATTTCACGGAGCTTAATAAATCCAGAGGAGAAGAGGATAATATGTCAGTTGTTTTGATCCGGGCATATTAGTGTACTGACACGCCCATAATTCAACTAATGACTTGTCTGAATTTGAAAATGATCGTGTCAGTACGCTAGGGGGAGGCTATATGCTGGAAATTGGTTCTTTAGTAGATGGAAAATATAAAATTTTGAATAAAATCGGCCAGGGAGGTATGAGCATTGTTTATCTGGCTATGAATGAAAGAGCAAATAAACAGTGGGCCATTAAGGAAGTGCGCAAGGATGGCGTACAGAATTTTCAAGCGGTAAAGCAGGGCGTCATCGCTGAGACTGAAATGCTGAAAAAATTGAACCACCCGAATCTGCCCAGTATTGTTGATGTGATTGACGGGGATGGAACCTTACTCATTGTTATGGATTACATAGAGGGACGGCATCTGGAAAGTGTAGTGACAGAATACGGGGCCCAAAGTCAGGAAGATGTACTTCAGTGGGCAAAGCAGTTATGCGATGTGCTGGCCTATCTCCACTCCAGAAAACCGCCGATCATCTACAGAGATATGAAACCTTCCAATATCATGCTGAAACCAGATGGCAAAGTGGTGCTGATTGACTTTGGTATAGCTAGAGAATTTAAAGAAAACAGCGGGGCAGATACAACCTGCCTGGGAACCCAGGGATATGCGGCACCGGAGCAGTATGGAGGACGCGGCCAGACAGATGCCAGGACAGATATTTATTGCCTGGGAGCAACTCTATATCATCTTCTTACCGGACACAATCCCAATGAGCCGCCTTATGCATTGTATCCAATCCGATATTGGAATCCGCGTCTTTCTTCAGGTTTGGAAAAAATCATTCTGAAATGCACCCAGAAAAACCCTTATGACCGCTATCAGAATTGTGGTGAACTTATGCATGCGCTGGAACATTATAAAGAACTGGATACCGCTTATAGAAGGAAGCAGACGCTGAAATGGAGAATATTTCTGTGTACGGTTGTTCTGACTGCCCTATTCGGAATGGCAGCTACAGGCTTTAGAGTAGCAGAAAATACCGTAATGGCAAGAACATATGGTGCTTATCTAGAAGAAGCAGATAATCTGGCCTCCACAGATCCAGGGCGGTGTGTCCAGTATTATAAAAATGCTATTGCCTTGGACCCTTCTGAGGGAACGGCATATGAGGGCTTGCTGGAATTTTTTTTGTGGAAAAATAATGAGAGCCGTCAGGATAAACAGACGACTGCAGGAAGTGCTGGGGAAGGCCAGGAGTGTCAGAGGACAGGCAGCCCACAGGTTATTTGTGTTTTTTCTGATGCAGAAGAGCAGGAGATGAGAAGGGCACTGGGAACCCAGGAAAACAGGAATAAGAGTAATGAAGAACATTTAAAGGCAAATAGAGCTGATTATGAAAAATTTGCTTATGATCTGGGTGTCGCTTATTACTTTTCCTATAACGGAATAGGTAACAAGGGAGCTGCAAAAAAATGGCTGGAGATTGCTTCAGAGGCAAGACCTTCGGAAAAACTCAATAAGACAACGATTGACCGAGCAAAAAATCTTTATAAAATCTCGAAATACTATGACAGCTTAGGAATGCGGAATCAGGCAGGAGATTCTATGATATCTTTTTCAGATTATTGGAAAGATTTGGTGAAAATCGTAGACGATGATTCTGCCGACGGAAATAATGTGAACATGCTTCTGTCTTATAAGGAAATAACTTCCCAGATTGCACGAAATGCAGCTAATTTTAAAAGAGCAGGGATTACACGCTGGCAAATGGAAGATAAGCTGAGTAATGCAGCAGACGCTGTGGATAGGATAAAAATCATTACCGGTTCGGCAAATGCTGAGTATGAGCAGGAACTGAAGGAAAACTTAGAAGAAACTCTGGATACTGCCAGAACTATTATAAATTCTACGTTCAATACAGATAATCTGACAGCAGATACTAGGAGGTGAGCTGGGTGCAGGGGATACAGGAGCAGATTGATTTACTCCATATTTTGTTCTATATGTGTCTGGGCATATGCATATTTCTTTTGATATTGGGCGTGATTTTTTTCTTCAAGTTTAACATATGGAATATATTTAATGACCGGACTGGACGTTCTGTGAGAAAAACTGTACAAAGTCTGGAAGAGAAAAATGCGTGCATCGATTCTCTAAAGAGACCGACTCCCTCTGCTGTGGACTCCGAGGGCTTTGGAAAAATGGAAACCCAGGCCTTAAGCCCAGAGGATTTTACCTCTGTTTTGGAACAGGCACAAAAGGAGGCAGATCAGAGTTATGGTCTTTTTCATATTGAAACATGTACAATGCTTATACATACAACTGAGGTGAACTGACAGGTGAAAAAGGAGTTAAAAAGAATGAAAGGAAAGTGGAAAATAAAAAAATATATAATTGTTTTTATACTGATTTTCACTATAGTTCTGAAAATGCCCCTGGAGTCTGTAGGGACAGAGGTGCTGGCTGCGGAAAGAGAGACGATGCAGGAAGAAATTGTTGCTGATCCTGTTTATACAATTTCGGGAAGTATTACAGCAAATAGTGTAAAAGTAGAGGGAGCCTTTATTTCAGTAGAGGGACATGACGGCACCGCAGAAACAAACGAGCAGGGAGAGTATAGTATTTCCGGCTTATGCCCAGGAGAGTACACATTAATCGTATCAAAAGAAGGATTTGAGCAGAGAAAAATATCCATAACGGTTATGGAGGGAGAGAAGGAGGAGATACAACCAATAGAGCCTATTGAGCTGGGGTTAAAGAAGTTTGTAATTTCTGCCAATACACAGGAGATTTTTGTAAATGAATCTCTGCAGTTTTTTTATATTTCAGAACTTCCTGAAAGTGAGATAAAAGCCATTGAATGGAAAACAGCTGATTCGGAAATTTTAGATATTGATGAGAAGGGAAAAGCCATTGGGAAAAAGACAGGAAACACAAGTGTTGCAGCGACATTCTATACGAAATATGGATTGTGGATATCAGAACAGGTTTCTGTTACTGTTAACCTGCGGCCTGTAAAATTAAGTCTGGCCGTTGAGCCCCCTGATCCTGGAGCTGACCAGAGAGTCAGGGAAATTGTGTTGAGGGCAGCGATAACGGATAATGAAGGAAGACCTTTAGACGAGGGAGAGGTTCTTTTTACAGTAATAAGAGCGGCAGACGGCAATCTGGGTGAACCAGAAAGTATACAAACTTATACTGCGGAAGTAAAGGCTGGAGAGGCGGCATACACGCTAAGAAAAAATAAAATAGACTTCTATGGGACATATACATTTACTGCAAGATATACAGGTGTAGAGAATAAATATTCAGAAAGTGATGAGACTGCCCAGAGTTATAATTACACTACAGATCCCATAAAGTTTTTTGATGAGAAAGGAGAAGAAATATCCAGTACTGAGGAAAATCCTCTTCAGGTTACTTACGGAAATACTGAAAGTGTGTATTTGAAAAATGAGGACAATATCGAATATAGTGCCCAGCTAAGAAACGATTCGGATGGAGCAGTGAAAATTGCAAAGCAGGAAGCATCAGATAAAGAGGGATACACGGAATTTGTGATTAATACACAGAAGACTTGTAAGTCTGCCATTACAGTAACCTTTATTAAAACAGATATAAGTACAAATGAAACATTGTATACAAATTTTTACGTTCAAGTAAATCCGAGAGAAATCGAAATTGATGAAGGCAATGCGCTCATGAAATACAGTAAGATTTACGATAAAGATTTGACAGTTACACATAATGGGGATACAAAAGACGAAGTAACCTTTATAAAGATGCCAATTTTGCAGTCAGAAGAAGGAGGTATTGTGTACCAGGATGATATTCATGTGGATTTAGAGACAGTCCCTCAAAACTTCCATGGAAGAATTTCAGCTGACTTGGAAAATGTAACTGGAACAGAGGGAATAAGGGGAGAGATAAAATTTAACGAGGCCCAATTAACTTTAAGGGGGACCAAGGCAGAGAATTATGTGCTGACTAATAAAGAAATCACAGTTTCCGCGATAATAGTTATTCATCAAAGACCTGTAGACATAAGAATCCGTGATGCTGAACGAGAATTTGGTCATGGAATTGATAATAGTATAGACAATGAACCCTCCTATCAGTTTTATGATGAATCTCACAATCCTTCAGATACCTGGATGGAGATAGAAAAAGCAGATAAAACAATTGCCGAGGGATTGCTGGAGGCTGATAAATTTGATATACCTGCCTGTACCACCATAATGAAGGAACAGCTTCCAGAGGGAAATCTGACAAAGCCTGGAAAATTTGAATCAGCTTTAACAATAGATATTGACCAGTTAATTTCAAGATATGAGTTTTTACAGAATTATGAGATTACAGTTCGCCCCGGAAATCTGGAGATTATGCCGGAAAAGATTTCTGATGGGGAAGACTATCTTAATCTGGATCCTTCGGACTATCCGGAAAATACAACTATGTATATTTCTGAAGGGGATAAGGGAAAATCAGTATGGGTAAAGGCGGATAATGGCAGACTAAACCTGTATGCGAATCCTGGAAAGCTGTATAACGATGTAATACTGCTGAAAGTACAGGGAAAAGCTATAAATGGAACAGCCGGCGTAAGCCTTACAGCGGAGGGTTATACATTTAATAAGGAACAGGCAACAGGTGGACAGGATATTGAACTTACGTTAAAAATGAGGAGAAATCCAGTCGAAGGAGAGGACAGCGGGAATATAGCAGATTCTGAAGAATTTTCTTATGACATCAGGCTGGATGGAAATATTCCAGAAGTTGCCATTGATAATATCAGAGGAGAAGCAACGGTTATTGATAAGCTTTGGTCGGCGATTACTTTCGGAAATTTTGGTAAAGAAACCTATTATGCCAGGATATCGGTAACCGATGCACTGTCGGGCTTAAAGTTATGGCAATATGCAGTTTTGCCTTTAGATAGGGACATTGAAAATGGGAAAGATCTTGAAGCATACATAGAGACTTTGATAGATAAAAGTAAAAAAGAAGGGGATTTTTCCTGGAGCGATCCAATAAGGGAGGAAGTATACGAGATTCCGGTTGTCAGAGAAAATCCTGGACAGGAGGATTTTGTTGCAAATAATTATGTAATCCTTGTAAAACCCTTTGACCATGTAGAGAATGGTGCGGTGTATACTTCCATGGGAATTATTCTGGATATTAATGAGCCATTTGTTGAGATTAATCTGGCAGAGGGGCAGGAACAAAAAGACATATATAATGGCAGTGTGGATTTAACAGTAACGGTCAGAGACACAAAGCGGCTAGAAGGCGGTGCAGTTTCAGGCATCCAAAAAGTTACTTATAAGGCGGCCATAGGGGAAGATAATTTAGAGAAAACAGAGGATATCCTTTTATTTGAACGGGATAAAGATAAAACATATTCTCTTGAAGAATTAGAAAAAGAATTGCAAAGATTATTTCTGACAGTAGATAAAGAAAGATTTAATTCTAACGATGTCTGGGTTAAAGCCACAGCCTGGGATAATTCCGGAAATGGATACTCGACGGTGAAAAGGCTGAAAATTGACACTGTAAAGCCAGAGGTGCAGGTGAAATATGAGACAGAAGCCTCTGAAGACTATGCCCCGTATTATAACAATGAACGAACAGCAGTTATTACCGTAAAGGAAAGAAATGTAAACCTGGATAATGCCGATGAGCTGTATTTCGACTTGAAAAGAGAGCAGGATTCAAAACCAGTCCGCTACCATATATCTGCTCTAGAGGCCTTAGATGGTATTACAGCAGAGGTTGTAAAAGACACACAGAAGGACAGAGAACCATGGGAATTTACAGATGAGAGAATACTTGAAATCAGAGTATGTTTTGAAAATGACGATAAATATGATTTTGATGTAAATTGTACTGACGGAGCCGGATGGAAGAGTGAAGAAAACAACCAGAGCTATTTTGTGATTGATAAAGCAGCTCCAGTCATGAGTGTTTCTTATAAAAATCTGAGGCAGCCTCAAAATGGGATTTTTAATGAAGATGTTATTCTTCAGATTGATGTGGAAGATTCTTATACAGATCATACATACTCTGGTCTGAAGCGCATATGGTATACCATTTCTGCATCGGAAAATGTAAATGTCAGTGATAAAATTGAACTTTTGAACAACAGCGGCAGTAAGGAACGGGGCAGACGGACATTCAGTCAGATAATTACAGTGCCGGCAGATGTATATAACAGCAACGATGTAAAGGTACAGGCTTTTGCCGTGGACTCTGCCGGGAATCGGGGCGAGAGTGAGATCACAGAGCTGAAAATCGATGTGACCAATCCGGCTGTCTCTGTCTCCTGGGATTTAGATGAGCCGATGAATGGAAGATATTATAAGGATACCAGAACCGCAACTGTTACTGTTACAGACAGAAATTTTGATCCAGACAATGTAAGATTCAACATCATAAATACGGATGGGACAGAGGCCAGTATCAGTGAATGGAGCGGCAGCCCGGATATTGGATTATCTGACAGCTCTGTAAGTACCTGCCAGGTAGTCTTTTCTGCAGATGGTGACTATACTTTCACCCTGAGCTGTGAGGATCTTGCAGGAAATCGTACAGAATATAGTGAGACGGAGGCATTTACCATCGATAAAACAGTACCGGAAATTTCTGTTTCCTATGACAACAACAGTGCAAAAAATGGGAATTTTTATAATAAAGAGCGTACCGCCACTATAACAATACGGGAACATAACTTTAACGAAGTCGACGTAAGAGCAGCTATTACGGCCAGCTTGAAAGGAAAAGAAATTTTTACACCGTCTATCAGCGAATTTTCTGGAAAGGACGATGTGCATAAGGCTACGGTAACTTACGGAACAGACGGTGATTATACCTTTGATGTGGACTATACAGATATGGCAGGAAATCCAGCGGCAGAATATATTCCTGACCAGTTCACTTTGGACCTTACTGAACCAGTGATTGAGATTCTGGAAGTTGAAGACAGATCTGCCAATAACGGTGTAGTATCTCCAGAAGTGAGGGTTACGGACATAAACTATGAGGACAAGAACGTAACTGTTACTATAACAGGGGCAAATACCGGCAAAGCGGATATTGAAAACGCAGTATCCGAAATTGAAAATGGACAGATCATTAAGTTTAAGGATTTTCCAAGACAGGAAAAAACAGATGACCTGTATACTCTTACAGCTAAGGCAGTGGACAGAGCAGGAAACGAGAAAACAGAAACCATTCTCTTCTCCGTAAACAGGTACGGCTCCGTATATGTAATGGATCATGAGACCAGAGACTGGCTCAGCATTGAGAAATATGCATATATCAGCCAAGAGAAGGAAGTAGGCGTGATTGAGTATAATGTAGATACTGTTAAGGAAAGCCAGATTCTGGTGAACCGGGACGGGGAGCTGAAAAATCTGAAAGCAGGAGAAGATTACGAAGTGACAGACTTCGGAACAAAAGCACAGTGGAAAGCAAGGCATTATGTCCTGAAAGCAGAGAACTTTGAAACAGAAGGAAACTATTCGGTAATTTTCAGTACAAAGGATGAGGCGGGCAATGCCATGAACAATACCAGCGTAAAGAGGAAGGGACAGAATCTTCCAATTGAATTTGCAGTAGATAAAACAGCCCCCACAATAGTTATTACCGGTGTAGAGGACGGCGGCTCATACAGAAGTGCAGAAAGGACCATGACTGTAGACGCGAAGGATAATCTGGCACTGAATGAGGTAAGGATATCTATAAATGGCGAGAGACAGACCTACAAAGCAGAGGAACTGGCGGAGAGTGATGGAGTCATTCATGCAGTGATTTCCAGTGCCAGACACTTTCAGGAAATCGAAATCACTGCTTCTGATGCAGCAGGTAATCTGCTGGGACAAGGGGGAATAAAGGATAGGGGGAGGCCAGTGATCCTAAGAGTACTGGTAACACCAAATGCCAAGAGCCGGCATTATATGAATAAGTATCTCTGCTGGGGAGCAGTTATGGGAGTGCTTTCAATCACAGGAGTCAGCATCTTTCTGGCAGTAAGGAAAAATAGAAAAGACAATTAAAACAATAGACCGGCGCTCCCGCTCTGAAAATTACCGATGCAGCAGAAGAAGAATTTCACAATTAGATATAATTTAATGCAAAAGAGCCTTGACTGTGATATGATAGGAATAAATCACAGCAAGGCGTTTGCTTACCTGCAATTATTTTAATAGGAGGGCGGCCAGAACATGATCTACGTCATAAGCGACATCCACGGAGATTACCTGCATTTTGCCCAGATGACGAAGAAGATCAGGTTTTCTTCCGCTGATATGCTTTACATTCTGGGAGACGCAGTGGATAAAGGAAAAGAAAATCTTCGTGTCCTCAGATATATTTACAATACAGAAAATATATATTTTATAAAAGGCAATCACGAATATCTTTGCGAAAGGTATTTGGCAGGCATTATTGGAAGGGATGTCTGGGATGCCTGCGGCGGGAGGAATACCAGGGAAGAAGTGGAACGTCTGAGCACAGAGGAACGTATAAAACTACGGGCTTATCTCAGCGGACTTCCTGTATACGCAAAGGTAAATGCAGGGGGAAAAGAGTATTTTCTCACCCATTCGGGATTTCATGCAGATTATGAGATATATAAGCCGGAAACAGATTTTATAGATATAGAGAGTTCTGTTCTGGCTGCAATGGCGGCAGACCAGGAGAGATATTTGTTTTCAGACGATATCCATTACATACCTGGGACGAAACGATTCGATAAAAGAATTATCGTCGGGCATTATCCCACGCTGTTCCTGCCGGATTTTAAATGCGCCCGCATATACCACGGACGGCAATATACAGATATAGACACCGGCAATGAACGGCGGAAGGAAGGAGGCCGTTTGTCCTGCCTGAGACTTGAAGATGGCCAGGAGTTCTATATATAATTCCTGGAACATTTTAATGAAAAGGTACAGGGAGACAGAATTTTAAACCTATGGAGAGCAAAAATATTAACAGAGAAGATATGCTGGAACTGACCAGGAGAATGACCCCGGCCAGAACATCCTTTACCAGGATTGCAGGCTGTTATGTAGATAAAGAGGGAGATTTTGACGGCAGTTTTAATGTGAATTTTTTGAAACTGTCACAAAAGGACAAGACGAAAAATCTGGAAATTGCAAAGACGATTCCTTTTTCAAAAACAAACATACAGCTGAAAAGATATAAAATTGATGCGACTTCCCGGGAAGTCCAGGGGGTGGT
>ERZ1643251.1431-NODE-1431-length-27158-cov-6.229421_pt1 | contig 27158 bp, 30 predicted proteins | sample MGYA00579261_ERZ1643251 | MGnify/ENA primary metagenome ERZ1643251 (study PRJEB29033, sample SAMEA4952267) | chicken gut metagenome | biome: Broiler Chicken; feature: Gastrointestinal Tract; material: Caecum | place: Ireland | collected 2018 | study: Broiler... | reverse complement strand
TATCCGATATAATTATCTATGGTTGATATTAGAAATAAAACCGAGATTGTTGGCGTATCTTTGTATGTATATAATGGAACAGTTAATTTATATTTCGTTCCATATTTTTTGAAGCCATAATCAATTAGTTTATCATGAGTACATTTTTTATTAAGTTTTAATGATTTTATAGAACTCGTCCTCCTTTATATCTTGTATTTCATGTATTGGACACCAATCTGGTCTTTTGCCTTTTGGAACTTCCATTAACACTTTGTTCCTAATGACCGTACAATACACTTCGTATGTATCTGGTCTTCCAAACGCATGTGGATTTCTAATATAAGTTTTACAAAAATTGCAGTCTTCACAATGTTGTGGCACATTTACTACAACAATTCCTTTTATCATTAATTCACCTTTTCCGTATTCAATCTACCTAATTGTAATTATGGAACTCATGATTTAGAATCCCATAATACCACTTCTCCATTTTTTAGTGATTTTTGCACATCTATAACACGTTGGTTTGTACTGCCTGCCCATGGATAATTAAAATCTTTTAATTTGTCTATATATGAACCATCCACTAATACATCCACCCTACTTATCGCATCTTTACGAAAAACATCACTTATATCAAACCAGTCTAAAGCAATTGGTGGAAAGAGGTCTTCCCATTTGTATCCTGTATATATCCATATCTTTTTGTCAGGGTACAGTATGTCTATATAATTAATAATACCGCATACATCAGGGATGTTTTCATCACACAACGGTTCGCCACCTAATATGGAAATACGTTTAATATATGGTTTATCAATTAATTTATAAAACTTTTCTTTTATATCTTTTGTAAATTCTTTTCCACTATCAAAATCCCACGTTTCTTTATTAAAACAATTATAACAATGGAAGTGGCATCCTTGAACAAAGAGAGCAACACCAAGTTCTTCTCCATTGCTAATATCCATTTTTCTTATACTGGCATATCTCATAAATTACGCCTCTTCATATTCATGATCATCAACATGAACATATCTTTCCGCAATTTCTTCTGTCCTGCCTTGATTCCAAAAATTAGTTCCAATATATCCACAAGTTCTTCTAGCCACATTCATAGTATCCTTATTTCTGTTGCCACAATTCGGACATTCCCAAGTAAGTTCACCATCTTCGTCAACTATTTTGATTTCTCCTTCGTATCCACATTTATGACAATAATCACTTTTTGTATTTAATTCTGCATACATAATATGGTTATATATAAAATCAAGGATTTGCAATACAACCTCTGTATTATGTGTCAAATCAGCACATTCAATATAGCTAATTGCTCCACCGGGACTAAGTTTCTGAAACTCACTTTCAAGTTGAAGTTTATCAAACGGATCTATTTTTTCGAATACAGGCACATGATATGAATTTGTGATGTAATCTTTATCTGTGATTCCCTGAACATTGCCAAATCTTTTTTTCAAGCATTTTGCGAATTTATATGTAGTGCTTTCGATTGGGGAACCGTATAAACTATAGTCAATATTCTCATCTTTTTTCCACTTACTACATTTATCATTTAACGCTTGCATTACTTTTAGACCGAATTCTTTCCCAATTCCATTGTCTGTGTGAGAATGACCCGTCATATATTTAACACACTCATACAGTCCAGCATATCCCAGAGAAATGGTGGAATATCCGTTATACAGTAGTTTGTCAATCTTTTCACCTTTGTTAAGTCTAGCAAATGCTCCATCTTGCCAGATAATCGGTGCAACGTCTGATAAAGTTCCTTTAAGTCTGTTATGCCTTATCTGCAATGCTTTATGACACAATTCTGTACGTTCATCAAAAATCGTCCAGAACGTATCCATATCTTTTTCGGAGGATAAAGCAATATCAACAAGATTGATAGTTACAACACCTTGATTAAATCGTCCATAATACTTATGCCTGTTAGGATCATCGTTCATTGCATTAGATATATTTCCAACACTATTATCGGTAAATCGATCTGGCGTCAAAAAGCTTCTACACCCCATGCATGGATACACATCACCTTTATCTCTTAGCATAATTTTCTCAGAGATATAATCCGGCACCATTCTCTTTGCAGTACATTTTGCCGCAAGTTCTGTAAGATACCAATACTTACCATCTGTATGAATATTATCCTCTTCTAAAACATAGAGAAGTTTTGGAAATGCTTGCGTCACATACACACCTACTTCATTTGGCATACCATCTATTCTCTGTTTAAGGAATTCTTCAATAAGCATCGCAAGTTCTTCTTTGTATTCATCTGTTTCACCAAGATACATGCAAACACTGAGGAAAGGAGATTGTCCATTTGTTGTCGTCATACTATTAATCTGATAGTTGAAAGTTTGTACAGAATCAGAAATTTCTTTTTGTAAATCTTCTTTTGCAAATTTCACACAATCTTCATAATCAAATCCTCTTTTCTTATATCTATTAAGATGTATATTATAACTATCTCTAACAAACGGAGCTAAATGTGTCAGTGTAATTGTTGCGCCACCATATTGAGAAGAAGTAACAGCGGTAATAATTTGTGTCGCAATTGTTGTAGCTGTAATTAATCTATGTGGTTTGTTAATTTTCACTCGGTTAATACAGGTTCCATTTTGAAGCATATCTTCAAGATTGATTAAACAACAATTCGAAATTGCGTTTTGTGCAAAATAATCTGCATCATGAAAATGGATTAACCCTTCATCATGTGCTTGTACTATTTCTGGCTGCAACAAAAATCTCCTTGTAATATCCGTACTCAAGATACCTGCCATATAATCTCTTTGTGTAGTAAGTAATTTAGGATTCTTATTTGAATTTTCATTATTCCAATAATCACTCGTTCCAGTAAGTAGTTCAGAAATCTGTTCGTCTATTGTATTATCATTTTCTCTCTGAAATTCTCTGATGCTACGATACCCTTCGTACGCTTTAGCTGTTAATCTTTGTTTTTTTGTAATTAATTTATCATAAACCATGGATTCTATCTCCGATATCGTTAGTTCATCTTTATCTTTATTTTCCTCATAGATCTCATCTGCTATAACAGATGCAATTTTAGGCTTAACAATACCTGATCCATTTTTCATTGCTTTTAATATTGCAAACGAAATCTTATCTTTATTAAATTTGACTTCTGTACAATCTCTTTTTAAAACTTTCAAATGCGACCTCCTATTCTATTTTCAAATTATTAATCTGATTTCAATTGCCTAATAGAGCAAAAATCACTTCACCTTAAACAAATCCGATACACAATCATATAATGCTTTTCATTACCAATATCATTTTGTTATACATTCATATATTCTTCTTTTAACCATTTTTCAATTGTTTCCGCTGTAGATTGCAACATCATCTGCATAATCTCAGGTGTATTATATTTTCCTTGAGCGGCCATAAATAGTGCTTTATCTCTCGTAGGCAAACCACAAAACCATTCTTCATTAGATAATGTATTTTCGCTGTATTCAATTACATAATTATATAAGTCGTACCAATTTTCACATCGTGTATACCCATGATCACCTTCGTTCCATGGATAAGTTTTACCAAAAATAATTTTATGTCTTGCATTACTTGTGATCAAATTACCAACATTATCATCAACGAAGATCCCGTCTGACATATCAACACATGATTTATCAGATTCCTTTTTTCGATTCACACCAATAAATTCAACCTTCCCTAACGACTCAGAATCACATAATGTTTGAATATAATCTTCTATCCACTTTTCCTTTAATTTAAGATTAGGTGAAAATCCATGAGATACGATAGAAATATTAAATCCATTTTTAAGAAATAGACGAATCGATTCTTCTACATAATCATCTATAAAATCTAATCTTTCAAAAAATCTTGGAGCATTGAAATATGAGTTTATGATATATTTATTCGCACAATTACATTCATCAAAATTATATGTCTTAATATTCTTTGGATGGATGTGATTAAAATCCTTATATGCACAGAAATCTTCGTTATATAATTCCACAATAGCAGATATCGTATCAACTATACACCCGTCAAAGTCAAGATACAGCTTTTTATTTATTTTTACTCACCCTTTCTTTATCTAATTCATTTTGTATCCACCCGCACACCTTTTTTACAGATTCTTCAAAAGGTCTATCGTTCCTAAGATGATAATGGAATGTGTGTCGATTTTCATATTCTGTAAACTGCTGGTTCTCATCAACCACTCTTTTCTTATAATCTTTAAGTTTGTCTCCACGTTTTTTTGCACGTTCTTCAGCAAGTTTTATTGGCGTTCTAATGTAAACCTCGATGAATTTATACCTATCTCCGCATTTTAATTTCAAACTATCAATTCCTATTGGATCAATGACATACACATCAGAATGATCTAATGTATCAAATGTTGTAAAATACTTGTATCCATTGATTACTGTGTAGGCAGCAATGTCATTTATGTATTTATCAACATCTGATTCTGTAATAAATATATGATCGGTATGATTCTTTTCAGATTTACGCATAGGTCTTGTGGTATACGAAATAACTTGTCTTAAATCTAATTCTTCACATACAGCTTTTGCAATACTAGATTTACCGGATGCCGTACGACCAACAATTAAAAATTTGACTGTTTTATCTATTACTCCTCGCCCTCCTTTTTATTTACTTATAAACAACATATAGTTATTACTTTTATTACATGCTGTTTTGTATAATGTAGATTTGCATATAACATCATTATTGTTTATATATCTTTTACACTCTTTACGCTTTGGACATGAATTGTTCGTAGAATCACAATAATATATATTTTTTGAATCCTCTTCTTCGATTATATTTTCTGGATTTATTTGATTAAAACTAAAAATCATTATTATCTCCTATATCCCAAGATCAAATTTCATATTCGGCTTTACCGGATGATAGTTTAATAATTCAAAATCATCAATAGTAATATCATAAAAACTTCTTTTATCATTACTGATAACCATGGTTGGGGTTATTTCTGAACATGTTCTATCTAAAAGTAATTTAGCATTATCAATATGTCGATCATATATCTGTTCGTTTACAACCATATGTGTAAATTTCCCAGGTAAATACCCTGTATCTCTAGCAACCATCATTAATAAAGCGGCGTATTGAACTTCATTTACATGCCCAGCTCCAGACACAACAAGCATGTCTCCGCTTCTCTGATTCAGAAATAAATCAAGATAATTTCCACGAACGCTCCATACTGTTTCGTATGCACATGGTTTTAATCCATCAGAAGAACTCAGTTCATCCTCTTGCCACAAATTCATAATATGATATCTACCATATGGATCATTTTTAATATCATTTAATACTCGTTTATTCATCAAATCATATTTTCCAACAGTGTGACCGTAACGATTTCCAATTGTTCCAGGAGCATCTTTTGCTTCCCATTCATCCCACCATTTAATACCATACTTATCTTTTAACACATTCAAATCATTTGACGCATCTTGATATATCCACAGAATTTCCTTAATCGCACTTTTCCAAGCTATTGGTCGTAATGTTGCAATCGGAAATTCACCTTTTGATAAATCATATGAGCGGATATTATGTGTTAAGAAAAATGTATGTGCAGGAGTCCCATCTTTATATTTGGGTCTAGGATTCTCATCTTTTGTGCCACAATTAAAAATATTTAGTATATCACGTTTTAAATATTCATCCGCTTTTGTCACCCTTCATTCACACTCCACTTTCTCAAAAAATTATAAAAGTCTGTTCTTACATCTTCCCTATCAGTATTAATGGTTACTTCAATAGGTTTATTTAAATCCAAAGAGCACATTCCAAGGTAACTTCTTCCATTAATTAAATGATGTTTCTGTTTTACATCTATATCCCCTTCAAAGAACCTTGATCCATCTATAAAACAATTTAGCGCCGTCATATTAAGTAAAATTATTTTCATACAAAACACCCTTTCTCAACTGTCCACAGTTTCATATCTTCATTAAACTTTTCGACCATTTTTCTATCATCACTATGCAGAATAGCCTCACACACATTTTCTGGACTAATGCTCATAACTCCAAGAATAGATTTACCATCTACAGAATATCTCTTGTATTTCAAATCAACATCACAATCATACTCTCCGCAGACTCCAACAAATAATGCAGCATTCTTCGCGGTTCCAAATTTTACTTTAATGCTATACAATATTTACATTCTCCTTTCACCATTTTTTGATTAGTTAATCATTTTTAATAACTCTTTTTCTGTTATAATAGGGATTCCAATCTCTTTTGCCTTTAGATTTTTTGAACTGTTTGATGTTCTATCATTATTTATTAGATATGAAGTTTTAGATGAAACAGAGCCAGACACTTTTGCGCCATAAGATTCTAATTTTTGCTTTAATGCATCTCGATTTCCAAAATAATTTAATGATCCCGTAATAACAAAAGTCAAACCAGATAAATTTATATTTTTAGAATCCGAACTGTTTGTAACAAAATGTATATTTCGAATAATCTGATAAACTCTGTCTTCACTATACATTGTCATAAACCAATTGCGAATATTTTGACTAAGCACTTCTCCAAATCCATCTATACTTGTAAAATCATAATTATTAAACCCTGCGTATTCAAAATCGTCCCACGATTTAAATACCTTGTTTAATTCTTTTGATTGCGATGAGCCAATGCTCGGTATACTCAATGCACAAATAAATTTTGCAAGTTCAACATTTTTACTCTTTTCAATTGATTTTTGAAGTTTAGCTACAGATCTTATACCGAATCCTTCCATCTTAGTAAGTTCGTCGAAATGGCAAGTAAGATTATAGATATCTGATAAATTCTTAATCCATCCAAGTTCAATAAATTTTGAAAGTGTTTCATCTGATAATCCATCAATGTCCATACCTTTTCGTGATACGAAATGAGACACCCTTCCAAGTAGCTTTCCCTTACAATATGGATTGGTGCATTTTAAAACTTCACTGTCATTGTCCTTTACAATTGTAGTTTTACCCCCACAAATAGGACATGAAACTGGAATTTCATAGGAATTACTTTTTGTCAGGTTATCACGAATTTGTGGAATTATCTCATTTGATTTGTATACAGTAACCTTATCGCCGATTCCTATCTGAAATTTCTTTAGAATACTCACATTATGTAATGAAGCCCTTGACACTTCTGTCCCACAAAGTTCAACCGGATCAAATATAGCTGTTGGCGTAAGTGTGCCGGTTTTTCCCATTGTCCAATCAACATCTCTGATAATACTTTCTTCTTCGTCTTCATAGAATTTATACGCAAGTGAATGTTTCGGATGATGACCAGTAGAACCAAGTGAAAGTCCATATTCAATATCATTATATGTAATTACAAGCCCATCAATGGGAATACGAGCATCTTTTGCAACTTGTTTTAATATTTCAATAATTTCATCCATATTTGTTTTATTATCTTCAACAAGTGTACATCCAATTGCTGTATCAAATCCAAATTGATTTATTATATCTTTTCTAAATATAAAACTGTTACTATCATCTTCGCACAATCTCGTATTCGTAAACGAACAAAATTCTTTCATATCTTCAATATATGGTACTTTCCATGCAATGAATTCAATATGTCTTTTCGCTGCAATATTACTATCCAATTGCCTTACAGATCCACTTACAAGATTTCTCGGATTCTTATATCGTTCATTCTCATTTAATTCGGCATTAATCTTTTCAAAATTGTCGTATGTAATTATTGCTTCTCCTTCAATTTCAAGTCGATGTTTATATGGAATCTGAAGCGGAACATTAACAAACGTTCTTGCGTTATGTGTAATGATTTCTCCTATTTCGCCATCGCCTCGTGTCTCAGCTTGAATTAACTCTCCATTACCATAGGTGAGTAGAACAGTTAATCCATCAAGCTTATGCATTAGATAGCATGGATTGTCACCCATAAAAACTTGCAAATCGTCTATATTTTTTGTCTTATCAAGAGATAACATTGGATGTGAATGTCTCACCTTTTCAAGTTTTGACTTCACCTCATATCCTACTGTTTGTGTTGGTGAATTTGCATATGATGTTCCTAGTTCTTTTTCAAGCGTAAGTAGTTCATCATATAAATCGTCGTATTCTTTATTTGATATCTCAGAATTTGAATTGTTATAATATTCACTGCGATAATGATTCAGCAGATTCGTAAGTTCTCTTAATCTGTCAAGTTTATTCAATCTACCACCCCCTCTTCTAGGTTACTCCCATATTCATGCATGATCCCTATAATCTCCTGTAGGGTTTTTCTTTCAATATTCCAACTTTGAATTTCTTCCGGTTTTTGCAAGACTAGTTCGTTTGTATCATTGATGTCATGTCCTTTCAGAGCCATGTATGTAGGGATTGACATATTAACATTTTCTAACTTCATATCTATCACCTCACTGGAATCATGCATTTGAGACTTACAAAGATCCCACAAATGATCACAAATGTTAGAATTGCATATGAAATTTCACTTTTATCAAACTCTTTACCAGTCGTAGCAAATAACAAAACCGTAATAATTAACGCCAGAATACCAATTATAATATATTCCATTTATTTATTTTCTCCATCTCTTAGATTTCTCATTTCAAAATCATCGAACGACAACCATGTCTGCCTTGAAGTATTATGGTTTGTTCTTATACATTTGGCGAATGATTTAGGTTGAGACAATAGCAAACATCTTTTTTTTGCTCTTGTTATTAAGGTATATAGCATACAATTATCCAGCAATGTATAATGTGTATCATCTATGATGCCTATAACAGTTTTATAGCCGCTCCCCTGACATTTATGTGTGGTAAGCGCATATGCTAATTCTAAATCAGATAACTCATTCTGTTTGTATTCAACTGTCTTTTTACTTGATTTGTTGCATAAGTTATCGAATTCTACTTCACAATATTTCACCTGCTTATTACCTTCATCTCTTATTCCAATATAGGTTATATAACCTATTTCTCCGTTAAGAATGTTTTTATCATAGTTATTGACAACCTGAATTACTTTTGCTCCAAGCTTAAAAGAAAATGCACCTGATTCAATACTTCTTTTTTCAGATTTTAATAGTGCATCTTGTATGATTGTATTAATTTCATTAGAACTATTGATACACCCCTTTTTTCGTGGTGTAACAATAATTACATTATCGATTCCATCTGTTTTAACCGATTTCAAAAATGTTTGAATTGCTATTTTCTGAAGCACTTCCCTATTATCTCGGAACATATAGTACATATCTTTCAATTCGCCCCTAACGATCTTAGGTGACGGCTCGCTTAATGGACTAATTCCCTCTCTAATTAAGTTAGCATCAGAAAGGATCGCTGACATTTCTGCTTGCCGCATTGGCTTTGTCAGTTGGAAAGAATCAAATTCTAGCCGATGAAGTATATCTGAGAAAACATTCCCAAATCCAATCGGCGGCAATTGCATATGGTCACCACATATAATGACCTTTGTATTCATATCAACTGCTTCCAATAAATTGAGAAACAACCCGGCATTTATCATACTTCCTTCATCTATAAGTAAAACATCTGTCGGTAATGGATTATATGAATTAAACTGAAAATCATTAAGCCCTTGCGCTCCAAGTAACCTATGAATCGTAGACGATGCAAAGCCTGTAGCTTCTGTAATTCTCTGGGCAGCTTTCGCGGATAAAGCACATGTTGAAATTGAATAATTAAAGCCGCTGTAGACTTTTAATATTCCTTTGCTGATAGAAGTTTTACCTGTTCCTGCCTTGCCAGATATAATTACTAGATTTGATTTTAATGCCTTTTGAATAACCTCTCTTTGTTCTTTTGTATATCTGAACCCTTGGTCATCCTCTGCTTCTTCTATACATTTTTCCACAAGTAAATCATCGTCAATAATCACTCTCGTATTTTCAATCGCCTGTTTGGATAATAATAAATTGAATATTTTTTCTTCGACATGCCTATATTCTTTAAGTCCGATTTTATTCTCCTTAATATACAAAAATGTATTGTGATCAAGTAAACTATCAAGTATTCCATAACACTCATTAATTGTATTACTTACTTCATTTTTTAATTGATCTATGGTAATCCATGTATGTCCGTTATTCTCACCACATTCACGGAGATAGTACATGATGAACGCAGTCAATCTATGATTGGATACTTTTAATTCGGGATTAATTTTTAAAGCCATATCATCTATACGTTTAAACCCAAGACCCCTTATTGACTTAGCCATGATATAAGGATTCTTTTCTAATTTATCTTTAAGTAACGCAGGGTTTGGCTCTGCATCCAATAATTTTTTTATCATATTGAACGTCACACCCATAGGCTGTAATAATGTAATGATATCTGAAATAATATAATTATTGATTATAGATTCTCTGACCCTATCCCAAGTTTTCTTACCAACACCACGAATTTTATTATATTCTACATCTACTAGCCCGCCATTCATTACTTCTTCTACTACGTTTGGATATTCATTTAAAATATTATCTGCAATTGATTCTGATGTTATCGATTTCAAAAATAGTTTTTGTTGCTCTGTAGATTGAGGTACTAACGCTACAATTGAAATTGGATTGTATTGATACTGATCAAATTTCTTATTATATTCACATGTTGCTTTTACTAAATACTCTGATCCAATATATAATTGTTGCATTTTTCCAGCAATCGTGCTCATCTTCTGGGTATTTACATAATCACTGAACGGATCTTTGTATTCTAGGAATTGGGGGATATCATCCTTTGTTGTAAAGTTAAATACACCCCATGATGTGTCTTCGTTATAATATTTTTCAAGAACAGGAGTGATTTTAAACTCTAGTATTTCAACATTATCCATGTGCTGCAACCAACCTCCTTCTTGATTTTATTTCTTTAAGCCATGTGTAATATTGCTTTAACTCTTTCACAATAACTTTATCTTCTGAATCTTTTTGACAGTAAATAGCAACTTGATTCCCCTTTACAATTAAATCTTCGTATTCTTTCAATTTACTATGCCATACAATGCCTTCTGCTAGTCCAAATGATGAATATATATTGATATAAGCGAACGTTTTTCCATGTCGATCTTTTTTCTTCTGTACTTTTGAAATGATTCCTACAATAGTACATAGTTCACCATCTTTAACATCTGAAAAATCTCTTGATAGATATTGGTACGCTTCTGCGAACGGATTATCATTAATAAATATTTGCAACGCTTCAAATTCCCAGAATTCCTCATTCTCCAGATATTTGTTATTATCGTTAATATATTTCTGAAACCGTTCCACTTGTTGATGGTCAAAGATTTCCTTTTTCTTTTGATTATATTCTTCAAGGATTTTTTCTTTATCAAAATCATATTTCTTTGAACCAATACGATATTCTTCCGGGTCAATTCCCCACTGTGCTATAAGAACTGGATACGATGGTGCTTTTGCAACAGGCTTGAACTTTAATGGTTCATACATGCTTTTAAGATACTTAATTAAAAATGTTTTTTTATCTTTTGTTGGTATTGCACCCGACTTAATCAAAGAAATAACTTGTGATTTTGTAGCGCCAGTTCTAGTAATGAAATCACGTATATTTGTATATTCTCCATTTTTATTTCTTTCTTCAATGATTACTTTAGCTATCTTTTCACCAATACCTGTGATCGCAGACAGACCAAATAAAATCTTATTATCGCTAATTGAAAAATTCATTTCAGATTTATTAATACTTGGTGGGACAACCTTGATATCAAATTGTTTTGCGTCAATAATATATTTATTAATCATGCCCGCTTTATCTTTATTAAGGTTGAACAAAGCTTTAAAGAAATTTATTGTATAATATGTCTTTAAATATGCTGTTTGAAAGCAAACCACGGCGTAGCAATAGGAATGGGAACGGTTAAACAGGTATCCGCCTTTTGTTGACATTTCGTTGCTAATTTCTGTAGCCAATTCTTGTCCGTAACCAGTATCTATAATCTCTTGGTATAATTTCGCCGATTCGGTTTTTACCATTTCAATATTCTTTTTCCCTATTGCACGTCTAAACAGATCACTGCCACCGTAAGATCTTCCACCAAATTGGCGCACTATGTCCATCAATTGTTCCTGATAAATCATACATGAATATGTGTCTTCCAAAATATGTTTCATATCTGGATGTATATATGACATCTTGCTTGGGTCATGCTTACATTCAATATAAGTATCTAACGCTCCCATCGAATCAGGACGATACAGCGCTAATACAGCAGATAAGTCTTCCATGCTTGATGCTTGAAGCCTGACAAGCAGATCTTTCATCCCAGCACTTTCTACTTGAAATACACCATTAGTCAAACCTTTATTCAAGATAATATACGATTTAGTATCATTATAAAAATGCGGATTATTGATATTAATTTCGTAAGAATCAATTCCAGTATCATTTATGATTTCTTGGATCATTGTAAGTGTTTGGACACCAAGCAGGTCAAATTTAATAATCCCTATTTCTTCTACAATACGCTTGTCAACCTGAATAACATGCTCGCCTTTTTCACCCAACTTCATTGGCATATAATCGTTAATATCTGTATCAACAATACCTACCCCACCGGCATGGCATGATACTGTTTTCACTCTTCCGCTCAAATGCAATGCAATATCGAATAATTCTTGATACTGAGGATTGTTATTAACAAGTTCTTTGTTATTTTCAAGGCACTCTTCAAACGTATCATAGGTAAATTTTTTACTCAATTTATCCATTTCTTTATATTGGAAACCGAGTATTTTACCCACATCTTTAATTGCAACAACGGGGGTAATGAAAGAGAAGTTGATGATCTGACACACATTATTTTCTCCGTATTTTCGTGTCAAATAATCTATGACAAATCCTCGATCAGAGAAATCTACGTCAATATCCGGCATCGATACTCTTTCAGGATTTAAAAATCTTTCAAAAATCAATCCATACTTAATGGGATCAAGTTCAGAAATTTTAAGTGTATAGCAAACCATACTTCCTGCCGCAGATCCACGCCCGGGACCTACTGCAATACCATTGTCCTTTGCATAATTGATAAAGTCCCATACAATAAGAAAATATCCGTCAAATCCCATTTGATGAATTATATCTAACTCATAATCGATACGCTTCTTATATTTTATCTGTGCTTCTTTACCAAGCTTATCTAACCCGCGATATTTCCAGCCCTCTTTTACCAAATGCTTCAGATAACTATAATTATCATCAAAACCATCTGGAAGTGGAAATGTTGGTAATTGTGGTGACTGAAATGGCATTCTCACATCATCAATAAGGTCTGCAATTTCATCTGTTCTTAACAACCCAATCTCAACAGCTTCATATCCGATTTGGCTATCCATAATTGCATGGATCTCTTCATCAGTTTGGATATAACACCCTTCATATATTTCACTTGCAGTCTCCGTATCATGCGCAATCTGTACATGTCTACCCTGATATTTTAGATCATCTTTTGTTGCTGCATGGCTATCACATGTAATAATATATGGAGTATCTGTCATTTGTGAAAGCTTCAATATTCTTCGGTTATATTCTGCTTGTTCCGGGTGACTATGCGATTGCATTTCAAGATAAAAGTGAGGAAATATAGATTTATATTCTCTAACATATTCAATACATTTATCGAAATCTGATTCTCTTGCTAATTTTGATGCCAAACATGCTGATGATATGACAAGATCTTTCCCATATGGTTTCATTGCTTTAAGATCAATTCTCGGTTTGTAATAGAAACCTTCAAAATTGCTTTTTGTGATTAGTTTATTAATGGCTTTGCGGCCATCTTCATTTTTAGCTAAAGCAATAAGATGAAAATATTTACTGCCTTTATCTTGAACATGCATATCAAAACATTCATAGAATTCAACACCATAAATGATTTTCACATCTGGATATTTTGATTTTAATTTGTCATAATAACAGGCACTATACAAATTCCCATGTTCTGTTATAGCTAGTGCTTTTAGTCCAATTTCACTTGCACGTTTCAGGTTCTCCTCTGGTGTCGCATATCCATCTAACAGGCTATACATGCTATGCGTGTGTAAAGAGCTACTCAAATACTTATCACCGTCCTTTTATCTACCATGCTACATCTTCGTCGTCTTCTGACAAATCGCCCCAAATATCCAATTCATCATCCAGTGTATTTGTAGTGGTAATATTTACTTCTTCAATAATAATTTGCATTGTTTTTATACCATTGAAATTATTTATACATGGTTTTCCTACAAGATTAAGTGATACACTTTCATTGACGTTTGAACATTCTAACCATTTTAAAATCGGGTCATCTCCCTTACATCTGAACTTTACATATTCAACATCATTGATTGTAAATTTATAAGTATCATTGTTTTTGCCTAATATCTGAAATTCATTTTTACGGAGATTTATATTTTCGATTGCTATAATTGGTTCACTTATACCTTGCCCAATATAGTCTTGAAACCCAGATAAAATAGAAATTAATTGTGGATTTACTTCTGAAACATCTAAGATAAAATCACATTGGAATGTTGGATCATAAGTTACATCATATAAAAGATCATTCAACTTCTTTATAAAATCTTCTTTATCTTCAGCAGAAAGCCCTATCAGTCCAGCCGCATTATCATGTCCTTGCAGCATTGCAATTCCAGTTTGATTTACAATATCTTTCAAACTTTCGATTGGGCTATTGCTGATATTTCTGGCGCTACCACCATATACGACATTGTTATCATCCATAATATGCCCTTGAAGTAGTATGCATGGTCTATTCGTAAGATCTGCTATTTTTATTGCTACCACGCCAGTTAATGATGTATCTACAATATCTGTAGCATCATATACAACCACTTTATTATCTTCATTAAAATTATCAAGATCGTCCATAATAACCTTCGTGCATTTTTCTCTTGCCTTGTCTTGTCTTGATTTTGCATTTTTACATAACCTAGCAGCTCTGTCATATATAGTTTCCTGAACTGTTTCAGCTGGCTTGTCTTTCCTAGTCCTTTTTTTGTACTCAAATGATTCTTCAGTTTCTATAAAGGATCTAAACAATAATTCTTTCTCTTCATCTGAACCAAATCTTATACATCCATTAATGATAGTAGTGATATACCATTGAATATTGTGAATATTAATATGACCGCCCAAGCTATAACCCTGAGCTTCAATTAATGCTTTAAATCCTTTATTTCTTATATTAGCTAAACCTTTGGTAATAATATATTTTGTTTCGTATGACCTGATATCCATAACATCGCTGATATTGGCTAAAGCACACAAATCTAAATAATCATCTGCAAACTCTACCCAATAATGATCATCTAATGCCTGAAGAAATTTATACACAATTCCTGCACCACAAAAATCCTTATTCGTGTACTTATCACTTATCTGGTTGTTCACAACGATTGCATGTCTATGTTCTTCATTACTTTTTTCCTGTTGGTGATGATCCAAAATGATAATGTCCATATCACGCTTGCCACACAAATCATTACATACTTTACAATCATTTGTACTAGCATCTGGAATTATTAACAGTTTGATATCATCCGGAATAACAACATCATTACTTAAACCGTGTGCTTTTGCTTTCCCATGCATAATATAATCTACTGGATAATTCGGATTTAACTTTTTTACGTACAAATACATCATTGCCGCTGAAGTAAACCCATCTACATCTTCATCTATTAGTATCCCAATGTTATGTGTCTTTGAAAAATGATCATCAAATACAAAAACCGCATCATTGATGTTATCAAGATTTTCATAAGGAATTACGCATGATTCATCAAGCGCAAGATATTTTTTGTAATCTAAAATACCTCTATTTTTAAAAAACGTTTCTTTAATATTTCCATGTACATTATTATCGCTACCTTTTATCAATCTATATTGAATACTTCATCACTTCCTTATTTGATTCTGTATATATTATTCTTCTTTAAATATTCCCATTTTTTAGGATTATCAGTAGGCGATTCCTTCTCATCTAAAATATTTTTTTCATCGTACATAGCATAAATAGGAACACCGTCTACAAACTTATTTGCTAGATCAGAAAGCTCCTTTTTTGTTACATCTTTATCTTGTACAAAAACAATCTCTGCGCTTAATCTTGTTAGTAATTCTATTTGTTGCATCGACAATTCTTTTCCACCTGTCGCCCCAACGTTTCTATCCCCGTAACTCCATAACTGTAGAACACCTTTCTCAGCTTCAGGTACATATATCCTGCCCGTACGTTTTATGTATGGCATAGTTTTGTTTAATCCATATATAATCCGGTGTCTAGGACATGGCTCAAGATATAAATACTTGATTTCTGATTGGGTTAGATTTGATTTAAATAACCTTCCCTTTACACCTACCAAATCCCCTATTTCAGAAAATATCGGAATTGTAATTCGATTTGATTCTGGATCATATCCAATCTGAAAATCTTGCTGAGTTGCATAAGAAATATTATCTTTCAGGAAAAGATCATTAACCCTATTATTGTAATAAGATAGAATTTTTTTAGATATTGGTCTGAGAGGTTTATCTAATGAATAGGCATCATTAGTTTGCATTTTTAAAATTAAATCAGTAATTTGCAAGCTTTCTGGTGCATCTTCATTAAAATCATGATAATATTCTATTCCTATTAAATTACATACATATTTTAAAGCTTCTGGAAAAGTCAAATTTTTATTAAAACAAACCAAATCAATAAGATCTGTTTTTCGGTTTATACTCACCATTTGTCTTGTGTAATTAGTGCATGAAAGATATTCATTATTTCTAATTACAACTGCCTGTTTGTTATCACCATCATTATTTGCGCATGTCCAATATCCTGATGTATGATAATAGATGTGATGGCAGCCAATATCTTGTAATATTTCTTCTACATGATTCTCTTCAAAGATATATGTCTTAAGCTGCATCACGTCCATTATTAATCGCCTTCCTTACATTTATTTTTCTTTATTAAATACCCAACCTCTTTCCAAACATTTAGATCAAGGTTTATCTCAAACAAAGGCATTCTCGCTTTATTACCGCCTCTATTTTTGTCTACTTTTATTGCAAAATACTGTTTCGTATTTTCTAAATCGTGTGGTGTTTTAATACCCCAATCTGTTTCAGATATGTATTGGTATTTATGATACTCTTCCCTATCAATCCGTTTACCCAACATTAATATATCTACAACATGCTTAATTTGTTTTGCATTTGCAATGTTATTACTAGATAACTGGAAAACATCTGTGAATACCGTATCATCTGTGAGCTGAAATACTGCAAAACAGAACATGTGGATTTCTTTCATCAGTTCCTTTATCTTTGTAGCAGTTTGTTTGACTGTCTGCCAATCGTCAATTCGATATCCTTTCAACGTATCATATCCGCAGTAATTTACTCCATAAATCATTTTATGTTTCTTAAATTCAAACTCTAACGCTTCGTCGGAATAGTCCATACCAACATCTTTAAAAAATAGCTTTCCATTTCGTTTTTCATCTACCCATTGTGCTACTTTTTGTACGTCTCTATATTCTTGTGAATCTCTTTCAACTCTTTTGATAAAATCTTCTTCAGATTCAACATAGTGTCCGTTTGAATCTTCTTTTCTTTCTATGAAATTTCCATCACTGTCACGGTACATTCCTAAAACTATTTCTCGCTCACATTTAGTAATATTTACTCCGTGATATGGTTTAAAACATTCATTGTTGATGACAGTTGTTATTAAACAATTTCTAAGGTCAGTTTCATCCATCTCGTTACTTAGCAGAAGAAACTTTTCATCTAGTACAAGCACTATATACGCGATCAACATCATCATATTTCTTGACTTACCTTCATTACTTAGAAAGCCATTAAAAATCACCTTCCCCAATCTACATCCACGGAACATTTCGGTAAGAATTTGCCATGGTAATGAAAGTCCCATATCAGGAGTAATAAGCAATGACTTTACTTGATCTTCCATTTTGTCTGTAAGCACAACACTTTCTTCGCTTGCACTAATTACTGTGTTAATTTTATCAGCTTGCGACCTAATAATCCTGTAAATATCTGTGGCCGTCCACTGATTAAATTTCTTGTGATTTAGAATACGTTGCACAGGGTAACCATTTCGTTCATATTCTCGCACTAATGAATATTTTTTTACTAAATTATAATAGTTCTTTACTTCATCCGGATCGGCAAGTTTTTCCCAATCCGATATGGTCTTCCATCCTTTGTATCTTTTATACAGCCTAAGTCGATCTATATCTTGACTCATAAATATATTTATCTGATTTTCTTCCATATTTTGAGAAAATGTCGTATACATCAATTCAAAGTTGTCATAGAAAAATTTTGTTGCTTCATCTGAAAAGTCATACTTACTTCTCATAAAGTTACCATATGATATATATAAATCAGGCTGTTTATAAAAGCATCCTATTAGTAATATTTCAGCTTGTACATTATTAACCGATTTCGTTTCAATTTCGTTCAAGTATTATTATCACCACCTATCCAAAAATATCATCTAATATGTCACTCACATCAGAACTAGAATTATTATTTACACTATGTCTTATACTCTTTTGAGATAATCCAGTTGGTATTTCTTCTACAATCTGTGTTTCGTATTCAAGTAAACGTTGTTTTTCTTTCCACTCAAGAAAACTTTCGTATCTATTTACTAGAATTGAAAGATCATATGCAACCCTTTGAATTTCTGTAAAACACATACCTTTCGAAATGTTCTTTTGGTATAATTTTGAAAGATAATTTATTTTTGTTTGCCACATCTCATAAAGATGTTTAGGGGGGATTGTTATGGAAATATATTTTTGAGATGTGCCATGATATAGTGGCTTAAGATATCTCATATAAAATATGCTAACATCTTGTAAATTATAGTTTTGTCTAATGAAATTATTTACATCATACTCTGCAAAAATGTTTGCAGCATATGATGTAAGTTCATTTCTCATTTCAGAAATCATCGAAATAGAATTTTTCCTTTTTTCCAATACTTTGACAATATTTTCTTTTGCATTATCTTCATATATATTTATATTCTCTAAAGCATTCTTCCATTTTTTTGATTTCTTTTCTATACCACATTTACATAGGTTATCAAAGCATTCTTTACAGTAGAATCCCTTCTGATAAAGAATCATGTTAATATTTTCTTTGTCTTGAAAAGAAAATGTTTTTCCACAATTTTTGCATTTTTTATGAACTTGTTTCATTTTCTTAAAACATTCAAAATGATATACCTTGTCATCGAATAAGATTGCCTTATTCCCGTTTCTGTATATATGAACATTTTCTTTACAATAAGGACATATTCTATTAAAATACTCTGTTCCATTATCAGAATAAATTCTCATATAATTCTACTCCGTTTCTATTATTTGTTAATCTTAATTAACTCCATAACCTGTTCCAACACTTTGATATCCGAAACATTTTTATATGCAGTTGGAAGACCAGCCTCTTCAAGCCTTGTTTTCATCTCCGCCTTCTTGGGCGCAGGTAAACTTTTTAATGTGGATAAAATCTCTTTTCTAACTTCATCTATATTATTTTTATTTTTCGTATCAGCGTCTTCCTCTTCCACTGGCTGTCCAAGTTCACCCATTACTTCTTTCTTATAAATATCTTTTTCAACGTCCACTGCTTTTGTAAGATCATTCTTTAAAACAAACTTATTGTTCTTAGCTGTTTTATCAATAACAGCTTGATAATCAAGAAGAGTTGGGTCTTCTACGATTTCATTTTCGCCATGGACTCCCGTTCTATCTTTCACAATATGAGCACACACAATCCCGGTTTCCGAATCTCTAAATGTACGGATTACAGTTTTTGCATTATAATCCATTCCTTTAAAGCCATCTGGAATCTTGCGACCAGTTTCTACAGATTCTTTTTTCCCATCTATTAACCGATTTTCGGTTTCCGGTTTTTCACGCGCTGTGACAATACAATGTACACCCGATGCCATAAGATCAAGAATAAGATCCTGTCCTTTGAAATTAACTGTTTGATAATCTTTTAACTCAAGTCCTGCTCCTTCGACTTTTACAAGTTTCGCATCTCCAATTAGTCCATCTTTCTCTGCCTTTACTTTATTTCTCTTTTTAGAAAATTCAATAAGTCCCTGCTTTGTGGTCAAATTTAAAATTGTTGTACCATCAACTACAATTGCGTCTGCTCTAAATGGTTGTCCATCTGCATCAAGAACTACTTCTTCTGTTTCTTCGCCGTCATCATCCAGAACATAAAAATCCTCATTATTTTTTACTTTCGCAATATACTGTCGTACTTCTCCAAGAGACTGTGTGTATACAATATAAAGATTCTCTGGATCTGTACCATTTTCTTCCATATCAGATACGTAATCATCAATTGACCCAGACTCCGGATCAAGATATAAAACCCTAAATGGTTTACCATCCGGTCTCTTAAAGTACACAAGCTGTGAAGCTAATGTACTTTTACCTGTGAATGGTTCCCCATAAAGAATCATCATAAGTTTACTTTGAATCGCTTTACCTTTTCTTGCTTTTGCCATATATGTATAACGCTCCTTTAGCTTTGATAATTTATTTTTTTAATTATTCCAACCGAATTTGGTAAACCACCATGGTCTACCATGGTTCTTCTTCATCAAGGTCATCGCCCCCAGTTGGCACGTTTCCCCATGCGCTAGAAGTATCAGTTTCATTTCCTGTAGTGCCAAAATCATCTTTTGCTTCCTGTGCTTTTTTAACTTTCATTTTGGCTTCTGCAATACTAACTTCTGAATATGTATTTTTATCAATGGTACTCGGATCGGCACCAGTAATTACAAATTCTCGTTTTACAGGAGCATTCTGTTTGTCCATTTTATTTTCTTCTCCCCAGATATCATCGGATGACACTTCTTCTACCTGATCGTTCATTACAATTTCACCCCAAACTTTTACAGCGTTAAACGGAGCCAAACCTTTTCTCATCTGCTTTGCAAGTGTTACATTTTCAATAATAAACTCAGCATCTTCTACGCTTGCATAATTGACAATATTGGCAGTCACAACATATCTTCCTGTCGGCTTGTCATCCTCTTTTTCCTGATCAATTGAATTAAAAACAATCACCTGACTAAATTCATGCATTGGTTTAAAATCTTTTTGGGAAAAATCTAGTGCTGATTTGCACAAAGATACCTGATTCGGTACAAGTTTGATACTATTTTTCTTTTCACTATTATCATCAATGAAACTACTATAATCAAGTTTTCCTTTGATAAATACGCTGTCATCATCTTTAAGATTTTCAGCGATTTCTTTAACCGCATCAAAATCAGTAAGTCTTTTCTTTACATTCTCAAGTTCCCCTTTATTATTTACCGCTTTAATAACTCCAATATTATTCCCGATGAGCTGGAAACCTTCTTCTCTAAATGTAAAACGATCAGCCCATGGAATTTTCTTTGTTTCTGGTTGTTCACCATTTTTTACAGATTTACTAAAATAAACGTTATCTTGAGTCATTCCTTGCATACTAACATATGTTGTCTTTTTCTCATCGAACGTCACACCAAATGAAGTACGTCTCATTGCCTTTCCAGTTTTTGTTTTCGTTTTCTTATAAAAGTTGTCTTTATCGTGTCCTGTCACCTTTCCTCTTATCTGAAAAGTTCCTTTGGTTTCTGGTAGATTAAAAAGTCTTTCTTTTGCCATTTAATATCCTCCATATATTTACTCTTTTATATATAAACGACCGCATGTGCAGTCGGAACATAAAGTTGCTAATATGTGAACTCTATGTCATCACCTCATAAAATGGTGTAGTTAAGAAACCTTCTATATTACAGAAGAAATCTCGAATTATTAATTGGTAATTTAGGAATTTATGATCCGAAGCGGATCAAGAATTAATTGATTTAATACTTTTTATTATCATTCATTTTCATTAAAATTTGAAACAGATGTTTTCCCACTTCTTGTAAGCATCAAAGTACAGCTCGTTCTTGTCTCCATTGTATGTAATCTCATAATACATACCGTCAGAAACAGGTGTGCTAAGCAGTGCTTTGTGGTTCTGAAGCGTCTTGCACTACCAGACTACAAAGACATCGTTCACGGTTAAGTTCCCTGTTACATCTGTTTTGTCTTTGTTAGAATTGAAAGACTCCGCAACTTTAGCTTTGCAGATATTTAAAAACTCCTGATTTCCCATACTAATTTCTCCTTTTCATCATATAAAATGATTATTTTATTGATTTTATTGATTCTATTTTTTTACATTCATCAACCTTGATGTCATGCAAAGCTACAAATACATGCAATAGTCAAAATTACTACGGTAATTATCACACTAGCTATTGTACTAATGTAATTTATATTATTATTAGTTTTGATGGATTCTGATTTGACACAAGTACTATCTTCTGTAAAAACATTCACAATTCCAGACACAAATAACACTGCAAATAAAATACACAAAAAGTCAATCATACATATATTTCCTCATCTATATTCAGAGAAATAAATCATCTGATAATTTAACCTCGCACGTTCAGGAAGGTTTTCTAACCATCCTGTCTCGTTCAATTTTTCATCTACGCTATTCTTGTTTTTTTCTACATACTCAACAGATATAGTCGTATCTTCACAGTAAAACTCGTCTGATTCAGCTAGAATATAACCGAAATATAGATGATTCCCTGAACAAGGATCAGTAAATGCTTGTATCTCTCCCTTTTTTTGATAACATTCCCATTTCTCATTTTCTGGATTTTCACACCATTCTTTTGTCAATAGATCATTCTTGAATTCAGTCAAATCATATCCCACAATGAGATAGTCACATCTATTCATACTCATAGATAATCTTCTCCATTTACTTTTGTTTTTTTTCATTCTACAAATAATTTAAGTTAATCTGAAGTCCACTTGTTAAAATTTGAATCATTTGAAGTACATCATTATTATCAAACACTGCAAATAATTGGTTATCCTTATATTCTTTTATATTCCAGTCAAAATCAAATACCTCTCCATGATAAGGAATTACTTGACGTGCACCAAATTTCCCATCAGTTACCATCAATTCTGAATTTAAAATATCAGGCGTATATTCAGCAAAAACAATCCCACCATCAGGAAATTCTTCTATCAAATTTTCAAATTGGTTTTTAGATAGTATTTTCATCCACATCATACTCCTTTTTTACTATAAAATCTTTTTGATCTTCATCGATGTAATTATGACTGCATTCCTCATAATCATTATAGTCACAATAAATATCATTCTCCTATAACTCATCATTTTCAAAGGTTTTTGGCCTGTCCACTTCTTTACAAATTGTCATATTTTATAACTCCATGTCTTATGTATGTATGATCTCCCAATTTCTCAGAAATGCTTCCAAGCTGTCATATGGACACCACTCTCTACTATTAATATCGTATATACAAATACATGGCATATGTCTTCCAAATTGCTTTCCACCTATCCATATAGGTTTGATATCGGATTTAATTGTATACGTTCTTCCATGAATAAACCCCATAGAAGTTTTCCCAATAAATTTAGCTACCACTATCGTAATTCTCCCCTATAAAATCTCAGTTTCAATCGAATATCCAATGTTTCACAAGTGACTGTAACCTCGTTAAAATAATTACAAAAAAGATTAATGCCAGAAAATATAAGATACCTTTATCAATTATTATGTTAATACAACCCACAATAAATAAAATAATAAAAAATGTAACTATAATTCCACCAATAATTCGCTTAATTTTCTTCTTCATTATTTGTCCCACGCATTTGTATTATAATTACTATAAATCATTTCTAATTTCCTCAAACATTTCTACTGATAATCAAATATATCCTGATATTTTTTGCATGTTTTTTGTTTACCAATACAATATTTTTTATGTTGTGATTTATCATGGTGATAATAATATGATTTACACCGATAACATTTTTGATTTATAGACGGTTTAATTGTTGCATTTACTCCATAAACATGGGTACTACCATATGGTCTTTTGTAATCCATTTCCGCAACATTATTAATTAATTCAATAATATCTGATACTCTAATAGTTTCTTCGCCATAATTCCACGCAATATTCAATTTTTCCGACTTATCTAATAGTGTATCAATTATTTTTTTTACAATCTCTTTATCACTCAAAATATTCACTCCTTGAACTCAATCAATCCATCTGTTACGCTAGTCATCCAAGAAATTAAATCCTCTCTGTTATTGTTTAATTCCCCATTCATGACCTTCTTTAGAATAACATTTAACCAGTATCCTACCGCTTTACATTCACCCATTAGCATATACTGCATCACATCCTTGCCATCTATAGTTAAATCTTTCAAAGAAAAACACAATTTTTCTTCCTGAACACAATCAAAAACTTTTTTAATTTCATTCAGTTTATTTAGTCTTTCTTCTGCATAACCGGGATTTTGACCTAGAATATCGCATCTTCTAATTTCAAGCAGCCGCACAAATTGTTCCTTCCCAATTTTATTTAGCCATCTTCGAACAGATTTTTTAGTCGGTTCAATTGTTGAGTCATGATAGAATATAAGCTGCACCACATTTTCTCTTGTCTTATTGTCGAATCGCAGCCGTCTCATAATAGAATCTGTCATGTCAGCTCCAACCTTTGCATGACCTTTGAAATGTCTTGTGCCGTCTTGATCATCTTGATAACAATATGGCTTTCCGATATCATGAAAGAATATAGCAAGTCTTGTAATCAGATCGTTACTTTCACATTTAGATAAAGCATCTACTATATGTCCATATACAGTATATTTGTGATAAGGATTATTTTGAGGAAAACCAAATGACAGTTTTATTTCTGGAATAATGCGACATAATATATCCCAACATGTTGCCATAAGCATTCTCCCACGATGTTCTGAAGCGTTTGATATAATTTTACAAAATTCAGAATTAATTCTTTCAGCCGACACTTTATCAATCATATGGATATTATTGATCATTGCATTGCAAGTAAACCAATCAATTTTAAATTTTAATAATGCTGCGAATCGAATTGCTCTTAATATTCTTAATCCATCCTCTTTCAATCTTTCTCTTGGAGCACCAACGCATCTGATTATTCTATAATCAATATCATCTATTCCGTCAAAAGGATCAATAAGACCTTCATCTGGATTATATGCCATAGCATTAATTGTAAAGTCTCTCCTGCTTAAATCCTCAATAAGGTTAGAAGTAAACTCAACTATATCTGGATGTCTACCATCTGAATATTCTCCATCTCTTCTGAATGTTGTGATTTCATAATTCTCACCATTGAGATGCACTGTAATTGTCCCATGTTTCAGACCTGTTGGTATCACCTTATAGCCCTTTTCTTCAAACATGACTGCCAATTCAGATACAGGTACAGGCGTACAGATATCCCAATCATGAGTCTCTTTACCAAGCAAAGAATCTCTTACACATCCGCCAACCACGTATGATATAGATCCATATTCTTTTATAACGGACATTATTTCTAAAACATCTTCTGGCAATTTAATATCAAATTTCATCTTTTACCACACTTTCATTTACACTCATTACAAACTCATTAATTTTATTATAATTTGGCTTATCAGGTAATGACGTATTCTCTTTATCGTATTCTAACCGCTTTTCAAGCTCATCCACCATTTCAAAAAATTCAGGGATTGGCTGACGATTATCATCTAGATATTTCCCGTTACGAATATCTATTAAAAGGTCATTTTCTTTTTCACGATAAGTAATGATCTGTTCTTTTTCGAGAATATCAAAGCACATATAATACAGTCGGACTAAGTGCATCATATGTTTTCCTAATTTATTCTTCTCTATCGCATTCTTATTTCTTTTTCCAATCTTAGAATAATCTTTTACAATATTATTCATTTCTGACCACATAGACTTATAATCTCGTAATGGATAATGATGCAGATTCACATCCATAAAAATTTCTGTATCATATTCTTTCTGATCAGACTTGTCAATGTAGAGTTTGATACTATCATCAGGGAATGAAAAATATCTTTCTGGGAATGTATAATAGGCATTATTAATACTATTTAAAATATGTCGTTCTCTCTGTTCTTGATTTACCAGGCGAATAGCCTTATTATCCAAACGTCGCAATTGCTGATTGGCATATCCGCCGAAAGAATAAACAGCTTTCTTAGATAAGAACATATGTGCATTATCAATCAATTCTCTTCCAATACCGGATACAAATAAATAGTGATCCGGTCTTAAGCCAAGTAATTCAATTGTATTTGGATTTACATTGATAAGAAGAGATACAAGTTTGTTGAATGAATAAATAGTCGTATCTGTTGCCTCATTTACAAATTGCTCAAAATTCTCATTTGTAAGTAATTCACGCTTGCTATTTAAAGCACATCCACGAATGTCTAAATCACTACTCTCAATATTTGTCCCATAAGCATGACTTCCACCAAGACCTAACAGGATAATATTATCACCGAGGTGTTCATTGTATCTTAGGAAATCATAATCTGGTTTTGCAATTTCTTCTTTAATCTGATCAATATTCATATATACATCTGCCTTATTAATTATTTTATTGCTTACTATATAAAAAACAATAACCATACGACACTTACAACAGTTCCAATAATGGCCAATATAGTATCTAATACTAAAATAACAAGAACAAAGTTTATTTTTTTCAATTTTCCAGTAAGTGAAATACTTGCTTTATTCTCACTTGAAAGTGTCACTTTTGCCAGAAATCTAAAAACAAAAAATAACACCCATAATAAAATCGTACATTTAACAATCAACACTTTAATACCCCTCTTACATTCTTATATTATCTTCTCCGTTGAAACTAAAATTTTATTTTGTACTAAGACCACATAACATTTCATTATCAGCCCTTGTATAAAAATTTCTATCGATCTCAAATCCAAAAGCACTTCTTCCCATTTCTATGGCCGCCCTTAAAGTTGTTCCACTGCCTGCACAAGGATCTATAACCACGTCACCAGGATCGGTAAATATCTCAATCAATTTTTTCAACACATTTACTGGTTTTTGC
>ERZ1643251.1429-NODE-1429-length-27168-cov-5.603659_pt1 | contig 27168 bp, 22 predicted proteins | sample MGYA00579261_ERZ1643251 | MGnify/ENA primary metagenome ERZ1643251 (study PRJEB29033, sample SAMEA4952267) | chicken gut metagenome | biome: Broiler Chicken; feature: Gastrointestinal Tract; material: Caecum | place: Ireland | collected 2018 | study: Broiler... | reverse complement strand
ACGTTGCCATGCGTGAGCTGTTCCTGCAGATCGTCTACGGCCGCAGCCAGACCGCTTTCTCCGAGAACGGCCTGCCCGTGGGCGCCGGCCTGGATGACCTGGGCAAGGGTCTGCGCAGCATGACCGGCACCATTTTCTCCACCAAGGCCAAGGGCGTTCGTTACCTCGAACTGACCGAGGGCTATATCCTCAAGACCGCCTTGGACAAGGACAACCAGGTCATCGGTTACCAGTTTGTCCGCCTGGGCAAGATGATGGAAGACATCCGCCACGGCAAGGACCCCAAGGAAGCCTACGAGAAGAACATCGGCACCTACGGCCGCTTCTCTGCTGAGCAGGGCGCTGTCAAGTACATCGACCCGCGTGAAGAATAAGAGAGGGAGGAACATACACTATGGCAACTTTTGAATCCCAGGAACGCCGTATGCCCAAAATCGAGGCCTGCCTGAAAGCCAACGGCCTGGAAAGCCTCGACGCCTGCAACGAAATGCTGCTGGCCAAGGGCATCGACTGCGATAAGATCATCCGCGGCATTCAGCCCATCTGCTTCGACAACGCCGTCTGGGCTTACACCCTCGGCACTGCCATCGCCGTCAAGCGCGGCCTGAAGAGCGCCGCCGAGTGCGCCGCCGCCATCGGCGAGGGCCTGGAAGCCTTCACCGTGCCCGGCTCTGTTGCCGAGCAGCGCAAGGTTGGCCTGGGCCACGGCAATCTGGGCGCCATGCTGCTGCATGAGGACACCCATTGCTTCGCCTTCCTGGCCGGCCACGAGTCCTTCGCCGCCGCCGAAGGCGCCATCGGCATTGCCCGTACCGCCAACAAGGTCCGCAAGGAGCCCCTGCGTGTTATCCTGAACGGCCTGGGCAAGGATGCTGCTATGATCATCAGCCGCATCAACGGCTTCACCTATGTGCAGACCGACTACGACTTCAAGACCGGCGAGCTGAAGGTCGTCAACACCACCGCCTACTCCGACGGTGAGCGCGCTGCTGTCAAGTGCTACGGCGCCAACGACGTTCTGGAAGGCGTTGCCATCATGAAGGCCGAGGGCGTGGAAGTTTCCATCACCGGCAACTCCACCAACCCCACCCGCTTCCAGCACCTGGTGGCCGGCACCTACAAGAAGTGGGCCATCGAGAACGGCAAGAAGTACTTCTCCGTCGCTTCCGGCGGCGGCACGGGCCGTACCCTGCATCCCGACAACGTGGCTGCCGGTCCCGCCTCTTACGGCCTGACCGACTCCATGGGCCGTATGCATGGCGATGCCCAGTTCGCTGGTTCTTCCTCCGTGCCTGCCCATGTTGAGATGATGGGCCTCATCGGCGCCGGCAACAACCCGATGGTTGGTATGACCGTCGCTTGCGCCGTTGCCGCTTCCCAGGCCAACGCCTGATCTCCTCTGCAAATTGCATAAGGGCCGCCGCCCGGCATTGCGCCGGGCGGCGGCTTTTTGTGTGCAGCCTTTGAAAGATTTGTAAACTCTGTCACCAGGCTTGCCCAACAGGTTTGCAGGGTGTATAATAGGACTGTATATGTGAAAATAGTGGGAGGGGCTTATGCCACGCAAAGAAGGTCAAAAACGAAAACTGTTGGTTCTTTTGCAGATCCTGGCGCGGGAAACGGATGAAAACCATCCCCTCAGTGTGCCACAGCTGGTGGAAAAGCTGCAGGAACATGGGGTGGATGCCGAGCGCAAAAGCGTGTACGGGGATCTGAACACCCTGAACAGTCTGCCCGGCGCCCCCTACGAGATCGTTCAGCTGCGGGGGCGGGGCGGCGGCTACTATATGACCGACGCCCTGTTTGAACTGGCCGAACTGAAACTGCTGGTGGACGCTGTCTATGCCAGCAAATTCATCACGGCGCGCAAGTCCAAAATCCTCATCGATAAGCTGGGACAGTTTACTTCCCGCTATCGGCAGGAGGAACTGGACCGCAAAGTGCTGGTCAGCGGCCGGATCAAGAGCACCGACGAAAAGATCCTGTATACGGTGGATGCCCTGCACCGCGCCATCACGGCAGGGGAGCAGGTGCAGTTCAAATACTGTGACTGGAATCTGCAGAAAAAGATGACACCCCGCCATGACGGACAGCTCTACCGGGTCAGTCCCTGGGTGCTGGTGTGGGAAAACGGTAACTACTACCTGATCGCCTACACCGAGGGGCGCCTGAAGCATTACCGGGTGGACAAAATGCAGGGCGTGCACCAGCTGCCCGGCACGGCCCGGGAAGGTGCTTCCGAATATGCGGCCTTTGATGTGAACACCTATATGCAGCAGATGTTTGGCATGTTCAACGGTCCCCTCAAACGGGTGACGCTGCGGTGCGAAAACCGCTTTGCCGGGGCGATGATCGACCGGTTCGGAACTGGCCCGATCCTGAACCCCTGCGAGGACGGGGAGCACTTTACCATGACGGTACCGGTGCAGGTCAGCCCCCAGTTTTTCGGCTGGGTGGCGGGCTTTGGCACCGGTGTGGTGGTGTCCGGTCCGCCGGAAGTCCGCGCCGAGATGAAAAAGACGCTGGATCGTCTGGAGGAACTGTACCGTTGATTGCAAACCGCTGTGAAATATGGTATGGTAATAAGATAGTCTTTCCGCACCCTGAGGGAAAGACCGGCGCCGCAGTCTGCAAAACGGCGGCCCAGAACCAACTGCTAAGGGAGGGCACCACCGGTGCTGGAAAAAAACCAACGCTATAAAAGTATACTCAGCGGTCTGCTGGACGCGGGCCTGATTTTCATTGGATTTCTGCTGGCCAACTATATCCGGTTCAACTATGTGCGCTTTTTTGAACCGGGCGGCGCCGGACCGGCGTTGGATGTGGCCCGGGATCCCCGCAACATTCTGGCCGGTGCGGTCACCTCGCTGCTGCTGGTCATCGCCTACTGGGTGGCGGGCATCTACAGCAATTCCCGCCTGCGCGGCCTGTCGGAACGCAGTACCCGCATCGCCATCATCAACGGCGGCGGTATCCTGGTCTTTGTCTTCATCCTGTACCTGATGCATCTGGATGACTACTCCCGCGTGGTGCTGGGGCTCTTCTACTTTTTTGCCACGGCGCTGGTGGTGGCCAAACGACTGATCCGTCGTTGGTATGACCGCGCGCGCCGCCGCAAAGGGGAGGGGCTGCGGCATATGCTTCTGGTGGGGGGCGGTAAATCCGCCGCCCTGTATCTGCGTGCCCTGGAACATAACCCCTACTATGGTTTTGTGGTGGATGGCTACCTGGCGCCCTTTGAGGAACCGGGCTTTGGCGTGCCCTATCTGGGCAGTTACGACAAACTGGACGAAAGCCTGGAAAACCCCGCCATCGATGAGGTGGTGGTGGCGCTGGAGGCCAACGAGATTCAGCTGCTGCCCCATACTTTTGCGGCCTGTGACAAGCACGGCACCCGCATCACCATGGTGCCCTTCTACAGCGATTATCTGCCGGCCCGGCCCACCATCGATGTGCTGGACGAGTGCAAGCTGATCAATGTGCGGCAGACACCCTTTGATAACATTCTCAATGCCGCCGTCAAACGCGGACTGGATATTGTGGGCAGTCTGCTCCTGATTGTGCTCACCAGTCCTGTCATGCTCATCACGGCCATCGGGGTCAAGCTGTCCAGCCCGGGCCCCATCATCTTCCGGCAGGAACGCATCGGGCTGAACAAAAAGCCCTTTATGATGTATAAGTTCCGGTCCATGCGGGTGAATGCCAAGCAGGAGACCGGCTGGTCCACCGACTATGACCCCCGCAAAACCCGGTTCGGCAGCCTGATCCGCAAGTTCAGCCTGGACGAGCTGCCCCAGTTCTTCAACGTCCTCAAGGGGGACATGTCCCTGGTGGGCCCCCGCCCCGAAGTGCCTTTCCATGTGGAGCACTTCAAGGAAGAAATTCCGCGCTATCTGGTGCGCCAGCAGGTGCGGCCCGGCTGTACGGGATGGGCGCAGATCCACGGTCTGCGCGGCGACACCGACATTGCCGAGCGCATCCGCTATGATATCTGGTACATCGAAAACTGGACCGTGGCACTGGATATCAAGATCATCTTCCGCACGGTGTTCGGCGGCAAGATGATCAACGACGAAAAATTGCAGTGACCCACGGAAAGCCGGGTGAAATCTATGAGTATGACCAAACCGAAAGTTGCCATCGTACATGACTGGCTGGTTACCTATGCCGGTGCCGACCGGGTGGTGGATTGCATGCACCATGTCTTTCCCGACGCGGTGATCTACACCCTGGTGTACGACGAAAAAAAGATGCCTGTGTGGTTCAAGGATTACGACATCCGCACCACTTGGATCCAGAAACTTCCCTTTGCCACCAAACTGTATAAGAATCTGTTGCCACTGATGCCCGGCGCCTTTGAGGCCCTGGACCTGTCGGAGTACGACCTGGTGTTGTCCTCCTCCTCGTCCTGCTCCAAAGGGGTGATTACCCGGCCCGACGCGGTGCACATCTGTTATTGCCATACCCCCATCCGCTATGTGTGGGATTTTTACTACACCTACCGGGATAATGCCAACTGGTTGGTGCGTGCGGTTATGCCCCATCAGATGCACAAGATGCGTATCTGGGACAAGTGCGCGGCCGACCGGGTGGACTATTTTATCGCCAACTCCCACTATATCGCCCAGCGCATCAAAAAATACTATCGCCGGGACAGCGATGTGATTTATCCCTGCTGCCATATCAACGAAGCGCCCTTTGTGAAAAAGGAAGATTTCTACCTGGTGGTGGGACGTCTGACCTGGTATAAGCGCATGGATCTGGCCGTGGCAGCCTGTACCAAACTGGGCAAACGGCTGGTGGTCATCGGTGCCGGCGGCGAGGAATCCAAGTTGAAGGCCATGGCCGGGCCCACCATCGAATTCAAGGGCGGCGGCCTGACCGATGAACAGGTGCGCAACTACTATCTGCGGGCCAAGGCGTTCCTCTTCCCCGGGGAGGAGGACTTTGGCATCACACCGGTGGAGGCGCAGTCGGCCGGTACGCCGGTGCTGGCCTATGGCCGGGGCGGCGCCTGCGAGACGGTGCTGCCCGGCAAGACCGGCTATTGGTTTAGCGAACAGACCCCCGAGAGCCTGATGCATTGCATTGAGGTGTTTGAACGGGACGGGGTGGCCTGTACGAAAGAGGAAATCCGCGAACACAGTCGTTCCTTCAGTGAACAGCGGTTCGAGGAGGAGCTGCGCGCCTATTGTGCCCGCCGCATGGCAGACTGGCAACAGCAATTGCTGGACTGCTCCCATTGGGAGAAGGAGGAACTGGATTGAATCCCATCGTCATCAACGGCACGGTACTGTGCGATAATATCACGGGCATTCCGCGCTATGTCTACGAAACCGTTGTGCGGCTGGATGCCCTGCTGGAGGGCACCGGCCTGGATGTGCGCATTGCCTACCGCGACGACGGACGGCCCATCCATCTGCCGGAATTGAAAAATATCCGGCTGGTTCCGCTCAAGGCCGTTAAGTATTTTTACAACATGGCCGTGTTGCCGGCCTACCTGCGCCGCAACCACGCATTTTTTGTGGGGCTGGCCAGCGATATGCTCATGACCCGGCGCAGTGTGGTGGTGCTGCACGACATCCGCCCCCTGGTGATGGATACCGACCGGGGCTTTTTCCGTTTCAAGTTCTGGGTGCACTGTCTGTCCACCAAGTGGTTTGCCCGGCAGGTCTTTACGGTCAGCGAGGATCAGCGTCGGCTGATCAGCCGGAAGCTGGGCATTCCTCTGGACAAGATCGGTGTGACCTACAACGGCTGGGAGCACATGCGGAATGTGGTGCCCGATGAAGCAATTTTTGATAAGCTGCCCGGCGTCACCAAAGGGGAATACTTTTATGCCCTGGGCAGTCTGGCCAAGCACAAAAACTTCAAGTGGATCCGGGAAGTGGCCCGCCGCAACCCCGACAAGACCTTTGTGGTGGCGGGCGGCAAGGATCTGCGTGCTTTCGGTGACGATGCCGAAGCCAAGGACACCGAGAACGTCTTTTATCCCGGGTATGTCAGTGACGGGGAAAACGCCGCGCTGATGAAGCACTGCAAACTCTTCCTGCACCCGGCCGTCTTTGAGGGCTTCGGCATTCCGCCGCTGGAAGCGCTGTCTCTGGGAGCCCCCATCGCGTTGGCCCGCGCCAGTTGCCTGCCGGAACTGTACGGCGATACGGCCCGGTACTTTGATCCCAACGATTATGATGTGGATCTGGACGCTCTGCTGGCCCAACCGGTGGCACCGCCCACAGAAGTATTGGCCAAATACAGCTGGGACAAGACCGCAGCCTTCTGGTTGGAACAGTGCAAAAAGTACACTGCGGAATAAAATACAAATTGTAATACTACAAAACGTATTGAATTACAAAACGGAGAGGGGATAGCCGCCCATGCTGGTGCTGGCTTTGGTTACAACGGCGCTCATCGCGGGCGTATTCGGGATGCTTCCGGCGGTACTGACCCACCGCAGCATCCGCCCGGTGGATCTGGGCTGGGCGGCGGGCCTGTGGGCGACCACCTGGGTGTTCTGCCTGTGTGCCTACCATCGGCCCGGCCTCAACGTGGGGTTTGACGCCTTCCGGATGTTGGCAGTGGCGGCGCTGTGCGGATGGGCAGGGTTCTGTCTGGCAGGGCTTCGTGCCCTGGGGCGGCGCGGTCTGCGCTTTGTGGTACCGCTGCTGGCGGTGGCAGCCCTGGGGGCGGAAGTGTTTGTGGGCAATGTGGCCTACTTCAATACCCACAGCTACGAGCCGTTCCAGCTGATGGATTACCTGGACCCCAACGTGAACGTAGGGCGGGGCAACGGTACCTATACACTGGACGAGCAGCGCGCCTACCTGCGCTTTCTGAATTTGGACCGGCCCATCTACAATCTGCATCTGGATGGACTGGTCAACGACGATACCGACCCGCTGCACGCCGACAGCGCTCTTTTCTTCAAGATTGAAGCCACCGACGAAGCCAACAGCGGGTTGAATACCTTCGGGACCTGGCAGGTGGGCACCCAGGCGCCACGCACCCATACCATCAGCCTGGACCTGACCGGCAAGGTGGGCACGCTGACGCTGACGGCCAGCGGGTACAGCAGCACCTATGCCCAGTATCCGGTGGCCATCACGGTGACCGGTATTACGGCCAACACACCCCGGCCGTTGGATTTCTCGGCGCTGCGCTGTGGGGCGGTCTTTCTGGTGTTGCTGGCGTTGTACGGGCTTCGCCCGGCCAGCGGTCTTTGGAAGCGTCGCTGGCTGGCTGGCAATCTCTGTGACCGCGGGGCTGCTCTGGTGCTGGGGTTGGTATTGGCTGCCTTTGTGGTGGTGGTGCCTTTCTGGGAGCCGGGCAATACCGGTCTGGCCACCGAAAGTTACAACACGGCCTACTGGGACGGAGAAAGCACCGTCAGCTTTGTGTACCAGCAGTACGGCGCGCTGGCGCACAGCCTGCTCAATGGCCGCCTGGACCTGGAGGAGGACCCGCCCGCCGCTTTGGCTGCCCTGGATAACCCCTATGACCCCACCGCCCGCAGTGAGGCCCAGGTGGAGGGGGGGCGCTGGGATCATGCCTATTACAATGGCCGGTACTATGTGTATTTTGGTATCGTGCCCTGCCTGTTGTTCCAGCTGCCCTTCGAGGCCATCACCGGCATCCAGAATCTGGCCTATGCGCCCTGCATGGTGGTTCTGGGGCTGATCTTCCTGCTCAGCTGTTTTGGTGTGATGGGGCAGGTGGTGCGCCGCTGGTTCCCGCGCACATCCTCCGCCGCCTACCTGCTCAGTGTGGCGGCCCTGATGCTGGGCAGTCAACTGTATAACCTGCTGGAACGTCCCTATATTTATGAGTATGTGATCGTCTGCGGCGCGGCGCTGCTGCTGCTGGGCCTCTGGCTCTGGCTGGCTGCAGCCGCCACCCCGGTGGAGCAGGGCGGCTTGCTGACCCTGCGGCTGGCACTGGGGAGCCTGTGTGTGGCGCTGGTGGCCGGGTGCCGTCCCCAGATGGAACTGTTCGCGCTGCTGGCGGTGCCCATCTTCTGGAACCGCTATGGTGCGGGCGGGCGACTGCGCAGCCGGGCCGGTCTGCGGGAACTGGCAGCCTTTGCTCTGCCTGTGGTGCTGGTGGCAGCCGGTCTGATGTGGTACAACGCCGCCCGGTTCGGTTCGCCCTTTGATTTCGGCGCCAACTATAACATTACCGGTAACGATATGACCCGCCGAGGTTTCAATGTGGTGCGTATCGGCCCGGCGGTCTTCACCAGCCTGCTGGATTTGCCGCGGCTGCAGGGTGTTTTTCCCTTCCTGCAGGAATGCGACGTGCAGACCAATGCGGTCATCCGCACCATCAGTGAAAAATTCACCGGCGGCATGCTGGGGGCCACCCCCTTCACCTGGGCGCTGGCCCTGGCGGTACTCCCCGGGGCACGGCGCAGTCTGGGCCGCCGGCGCGGTGCGGCCGGCATCGTGTGGGGGGCCATGGCCGCCACACTGGTCATCACGGTGGTGGACTGCCAGATGGCCGGTGTTCTGTACCGTTATCTGATGGATTACAGCCCGGTATTGCTGTTGGGTGCCGCGCTGTGCTGGATGCTGGCGGAAACCGTACTGGCACGCCGCGCCGAGGTGGGCGAAACGCTGGCCCTGTGGCAGCTGCCCTGGCTGCGCACGGCGATGGCTGCGACGGTGGCCTGGAGCCTGTTCTATCGTTTTTGCACCCTGTTCGCCATGGAGCCCTGGCTGCAGGGTATGAATCCGTCGCTGTACTACACCGTGAGCCGCCTGGTCCAGTTCTGGATGTGAAAGGCAAGAAAGAGAGGTCCACTGTATGGACAAAATCGCTGTTTTGATTCCCTGCTACAATGAGGCAAAAACCGTGGAAAAGGTGGTATCCGATTTTAAACGGGTGCTGCCCGAGGCAACGGTGTATGTGTACGACAACAATTCCACCGATGGTACCGCGGAGCTGGCCGCCCGGGCCGGTGCCGTGGTGCGGCATGAATATCAGCAGGGAAAGGGCAACGTGATGCGCCGCATGTTCCGGGAAATCGACGCCGAGGCCTACGTGTTGGTGGATGGGGACGATACCTATCCGGCGGAAGCGGCTCCCGAAATGGTGCGCGCCGTCACCCAGCGCCAGGCGGATATGGTGGTGGGGGACCGGTTGTCCAGCACCTATTACACCCAGAATAAACGACCGTTCCACAATTTTGGCAACGATCTGGTCCGCTTTTGCACCAACCATCTGTTTGGCGGTAAGATCAAGGATATCATGACCGGCTATCGCGCCTTCAGCTTTCAGTTTGTCAAAACCTACCCGGTGCTTTCCCGCGGGTTTGAGATTGAGACCGAGATGACTATCCATGCCCTGCAGCGCAACATGCAGGTGGACAATGTAATTATTGAATACCGGGATCGGCCCGAAGGGTCCGAGAGCAAGCTCAACACCTATTCAGACGGGTTCAAGGTGCTGGGAACCATCGCCCGGCTGTTCAAAAACTACCGTCCTTTCGCCTTTTTTGGAATCCTGGCGGCGGTGCTGGCCGTGCTGGGCATCGGCTTCATGGCCCCTGTGGTGAATGAATATTTCCGCACCGGCCTGGTGCCCCGGTTCCCCACGCTGATTGTCTGCTGTTTTGTGCTGGTGGCGGCCCTGTTGCTTTTTATCTCGGGCATCATTCTGTCCAGCCAGCTGGCCAAGGATGCACGGGATTTTGAGTTCCAGCTTCAGACGGTGCAACATTGGCAGCGCACCGCCGACCAATGAGCGCCACAACCCGCGTCCGCGCCTTCTGGAAGGTTCACCCGCTGTTCGGCGCGGTCTTTCTGGTGGAACTGTTGTTTGTGGTGGCGCTGGCGGCAGGAGCGCTGCGGCCGTTGGCTGTCTGTACGGTTCCGTCCGACGCCCTGACGCAAACCGAGGATGGGAGCCTGTGTTCCGCTCCACTGACGCTTTCCTCCGGCGGCTATCGGGTTACCGTGACCTACCGGGCAACCTTTCCGCAGGAACCCCAGCGGGTGGATGGAAACACCGTGGCAACCCTGACCTTCGCCTCGGATAAAAATCCGGCGGCGGTTCAGAGCGATGCAATCATCCTCACCGATACCTTCTCTGCCGTCACGGCCCGTCTGTGGATCGGTACGGCGACTACGGTGGAGGATCTGGTGCTGACGGTGACTCCCAGTCCCGCCGAAGGACAAACCTTTGCCCTGGAAAGCATCACCCTGCAGGAGCAACCCGTCTGGCGTGTGGTTTCGCTGGTGAAATGGCTGTTGCTGTTTGCGGTGGTGGATGGACTGCTGATACTGCTGTTCCTGGGGGAAGGACCCCGTGCACCCCGCTGCGGCTGGGCGGTACCGGCACTGCTGGCGGGGGGAATCCTGCTGGCCAGCCTGCCCTATTGTACCGACTTCCTGTATGTGGGGCATGATCTGCGGTTTCACTGTTTCCGCATCTGGGCGTTGGGGAAGTCCCTGGCGGAAGGACAATTCCCGGTGCGGATGCTTTCGGCCGGGTTCAACGGCTACGGGGATGCCGCCTCGCTGTATTACTGCGATCTGTTTCTGTATCTGCCGGCGCTGCTGTATAATGCTTTTCTGCCGCTGCAGACCTGCTACCAGATCTATGTGGTGCTGGTCAATACGGCGACGATGCTGATTGCCTACTACAGTTTTGCGCGAATCGGCCAGGACAAAACCTATGGCGCAGTGGCGGCCTTCGCATACACCCTGGGGGCCTATCGCCTGACCGTGCTGCTGCTGCGCGCTGCTGTGGGGGAATATACCGCCATGGCGTTTCTGCCGCTGGTGGTGCAGGGGGCCTGGGCCATTGCCCGGGCGGACCGCCCCCGGGCGCGGGACTGGCTGCCGCTGGCGCTGGGTATGGCCGGAATCGTGCAGAGCCACCTGCTGACGGCCGAACTGGCCGGCCTCTTCTTGGTTCTGTTCTGGCTGTGCAACGGGCATGTCATGCTGCGGCCCCGCCGGCTGGCAGCCACCGGCAAGGCGGCGGCGCTGGCGGTGGGACTCAGCGCCTGGTTCCTGGTGCCCTTTCTGGATGAAATGGGCCACGAGTACATCATGATCAGCGACGTGCATTCCGATCCCATCCAGTCCAGCGGTACCTATCTGATGCAGCTGTTCAGCCTCTTCGGCTATCCCAGCGGCACATCCGGCTGGAGTACCAACGGCGTCATGCCGTTGACCCTGGGAGCGGCGGGGGTAGCGGCCCTGGTTCTGGCTCTGGTATGCTGCCTGCTGCGCAGACAGTGGTATCGGACTACTGTCGCCCGGCTGCAATGGCTGGGGCTGCGCGGCGGTCTGGCCCTCTGTCTGCTGGCCGCCTGGCTGTCCAGTACCGCTTTTCCCTGGGACTGGATCACCAGCAAAATGCCGGAAAAACTGGCAGAAATCCTGCGAAAACCTCAGTTCGCCTGGCGGTATCTGGACGTGGCACTGGTATTGCTGGGGGTGATTGCGGTGTTGGCCCTGGCCCTGCTCAACCGGGCACGGCCCCGCTGGGCACAATACGGGGCCGCAGCGTTGGTGGTGGCCACGCTGCTTTATACCGGCATTTTTTACCGCGATTACATGTACAACCAAAGCCCGGTGACCATGGTCAGTGTGGAATCCCTGAGCGATTGTCCCTATGAGTCCATGGGCTACGAATATCTGCCGGCCGGAACCGATCTTTCTCTCTTCCGCAAGGTGGAGGCCACCGCGTCGGACCCGGCGGCCAGTGCCCAGTGGCTGGGCAGAAGGACGGTGCGCTGCACCAACCCCACCGGGAATGCGGTGACGGTACAGTTGCCGCTGCTGGCCTACCGCGGTTACCGGGCAGTGGATACCGCCGACGGCACTGAACTTGCGCTGGCGGCCGATGAACGGCATTGCCTGCAGCTCACCCTGCCTGCCGGTTACAGCGGTACGGTGCAGGTGCGCTATGTACCGCTTCCGGCCTGGCGCATTGCGGAAGCCATCAGCCTGCTGACCCTGCTGGGTCTGGTGGGAGCCGCCGTGCGTTCTGTGCGGCGGACCCGCCGTCCGGCAAAACCATCTATCCCAGAGGAGGAACCAGCTTATGTATGATTATCTGATCGTCGGCGCCGGCTTGTTCGGGGCAGTTTTTGCCCACGAAGCCACAGCGGCGGGCAAGCGCTGCCTTGTGATCGACAAACGGGACCACATTGCCGGCAATATCTACACCGAGGAGATCGAGGGTATTGCGGTACATCGGTATGGCGCCCATATTTTCCATACCAACAACCAAGAAGTGTGGGACTATGTAAACCGGTTTGCAAGGTTCAACCGGTATACCAATTCCCCGGTGGCCAATTATAAGGGTGAACTGTACAACATGCCCTTCAATATGAACACCTTCAATAAGATGTGGGGAGTCATCACGCCGGTCGAAGCCCAGGCCAAGATCGAAGCCCAGCGGGCCGAGCATTACACCGAGCATCCCCGCAATCTGGAAGAACAGGCCATCAATCTGGTGGGCATGGACATCTACGAAAAACTCATCAAAGGCTATACCGAAAAGCAGTGGGGGCGTCCCTGCACGGCACTGCCGGCCTTTATCATCAAACGGCTGCCGGTGCGGTTCACCTTTGACAACAACTACTTCAATGCACTGTACCAGGGCATTCCCGAGGAAGGCTATACGGCATTGGTGGCCAACTTGCTGCAGGGCATCGAGGTACGCCTGAACACCGACTATCTGGCGGATCGGGCGGCGCTGGATGCCCTGGCCCGCAAGGTGGTATATACCGGCCCCATTGACGCCTACTTCGATTACAAGCTGGGAACCCTGCAGTACCGCAGCGTCCGCTTTGAGACCGAAGTACTGGATATGCCCAACTACCAGGGCAATGCGGTCATCAACTACACCGATGCCGAAACCCCGTACACCCGCATCATTGAGCACAAACACTTCGTTTTCGGTTCCACCGAGCCGGGTACCAAGACGGTGATCAGCCGGGAGTATTCCGCCGAGTGGAAGCCGGGGGACGAACCGTACTACCCCGTCAACGATGAAGAAAACGGTGCCCTGTATGCCCGTTACAAGGAACTGGCCGACGCCCAGCCCCAGGTGCTGTTCGGCGGCCGTCTGGGTGAGTACAAATACTATGACATGGACCGTGTCATTGAGGTTGCACTCCAGCGCGTACGCGAGGAACTGGCCTGATACAAAAAATACCGCAGAGCCGCCAAAGAGCGGTGCTGCGGTATTTTTGCGGTCTGGCGCCGGTGGGCCGCCTTGCTTTTTGGGCGGTGATGGGCTATAATAATCTAGTATATCGCTGTGCGGTAACCGGCACAGGCGATCGTGGGAAAGAACAATAAAGGGAGAAACTGAATATGACGAAAATTGCCGCGTCGATCCTGTCGGCGGACTTTGCCAACCTGCAGCATGACTGCACCCGTCTGCTGGACGAGGGGGTCGATCTTCTGCACATCGATGTGATGGACGGACACTTTGTACCCAACATCAGCTATGGTGCGCCGGTGCTCAAATGTCTGCATGAAGCCCTGCCCGATGTGTATTACGATGTCCATCTGATGATCAGCGACCCGGCCCGCTATGCGGCGGACTTTGCCAAAGCGGGTGCCAACCTGCTGACCTTTCATCTGGAGGCTGTGCGGGATACCGCCGAGGAAGTCATTGCCGCCATCCGCGCCACGGGCTGCCAGGTGGGCATCAGCATCCGCCCCGGTACGCCGGTGGAAGCTGCCTTCCCGTATCTGGGTGTGGTGGATCTGATCCTTGTGATGAGCGTGGAACCGGGATTCGGCGGACAAAAGTTCCTGCCCGCGACCCCGCAGCGTCTGGCGGCCCTGGATGCAGAGCGCAAGCGCCGGGGATGTACCACTCTGTTGGAAGTGGACGGCGGGATCAACACCGAAACGGGCCCGCTCTGCGTACAGGCGGGCGCCGACTGGCTGGTTGCCGGCAATTCGCTCTTCCGGGCCCAGGACCCTGCGGCGGTGGTGCGCCAGCTGCACGGTCAGGCCTGAATTCACCAAAGGAGAAGCCAAACCCCATGCCCAATCGTGTAAAAATTGAACGCAGCGAAAACTATGACTACTATAGCGATCTGCTGTGGTGTGCCGTGCCCCTGATCGGAATGGCCTGGTATTACTATGGCCCGCGGCCGGTGCTTCTTTTGCTGACCGGTCTGCTGACCGCCTATCTGTGTGACTGCGCTCTGGCACCGTTGCACGGATCGGGATATCATTCCCATGAGCCCTCCAGCGAATGTTTCGCCGCGCTGATTGTCCTTATGATGCCGGCCACCGTGCCCTACGCGGTGGTGGTGGCGGCCGTTATTGCCGCCGTGCTGGTCAAGGAAGCCTTTGGCGGCGAAGGGCATTATCCCTTCCATCCGGCGGCGGTCGGCATGGCGGTGGCCGGAATTTCCTGGCCGTCCAGTGTCTATAACTATCCGACCCCCGGCAACTGGCTGCCGCTTTTCGGCACGATTGATGTCCCCCTGGTGGAGGGAATGAATGCCACCCTGCGCAACGGCGGTTTGCCCAGCGACAGCACCATGAACCTGCTCACCGGCAATGTGTCCGGCGGGTTGGGGATCAGCGCTGCGCTGGTGGTCATGGCTTGCGGCCTGTTCTTGCTGGTGCGCGGCCACGTCAAACTGTCGGTGCTGGTGCCGTTTTTGGTATTCTGCATCGGGCTGCCCTGGCTGTTGCCGCAGCTCAGCGAACTGCCGGTTTTCAGCTGGCCGTGGGAGTTTGTGCGCCAGCGTATCTATCTGGAAAAATATGTCATTCTCTCGGGAACGGTGCTGTTTGGCGGGCTGTTCCTGATCTGTGAGCCGGTCACCATGCCCAACCGGACCAGCAGCCGTATTGTGTATGGTGCGGCCTTGGGCATTGCCACCCATGCCTTCCGTGTGTTCAGCCCCTACGAAAGTGCGGCTTGTTTTGCGCTGCTCATCGTGGGCGCCATCCCCGAATGGCTGGACCTGATCAGCCACCGCACCGAGCGGATCCGCTTCATGAGGAAGGAGGAACAGCGCCTTGCCCAGTTCACAAAACCGGAATAACCGGCGTAAAAAGGATGAGTCGTCCCAGACGCTGATCATCCCCCATATCACCAAAGAAATGCTGGAAGTGGCCCGGACCATGGCCGAGCATGGGGCTTCCCGTGCGGAAATTGAGCAGGCCATCGCCCGGATGCAGGCAGAAAAAAATGCCGCTGCAGCTCCCACGCAACCTGAACCGCAGCCCGAGCCGGATGCCCGTCGGATCATTCCCACCAGTCGTCCCCGCCATACCGAGGCGGAGCGCAAGGCGATGCTGGAACAGATGCAGCAGGAACGGGAACAGAAGGAGGCGGCCCGCCGGGAGGAGGCCACCAAGCGTACGGTGCGCCCCGCATGGAATTTCTCCATGCCCAAGCCCTCTCGCCGTCCCAAACCGGAACCGACGCCCCAGCCTCAGGCAGAGCCCGCCCAACGTGAGGAAACATCTGCCCCGGCGCAGGAAACCGAGAAAACGGTTACCCTGGCACGTCCTGCGGTTCAGCCTTCGGCCGCCGAGGAACCCACCCGCACCATGGAACCGGTCCGCCCGGCATCCCGGCCGGTTGAGCCGGCGGTGCAGCCGTCCGAACCGGTCCGGCAGGAGCCGCAGCCGGAACCGCAGCCTGCACCCAAACGGCATGCAGGCGTATTGCGAAGCCGCAGCGAGGCGGAAGCGGAGCTCAACGAAAAGATCCGCAGTGACCATATCTGGCTTTCTAACCCGGTTATGGTGCGCGGGTTGGGTCTGGCACCGGTGGTAGGCGCCGCCCTGGACGGGGAACGGGCGCTGATCCTCTGCGTGGCCAGTCTGCTTCTGGTTACCCTGACCCGGGTGCTGGCGGTGGCGGTATGCCACCTAAGCGGCAACCGGTTCCGCCCGTTGATCTACTGTTACGCGGCGGCTCTGCTCTATATTCCGGTTTACATTTTGCTGTATGAATTCTTTGGCAACAGCCTGACCATGCTGGGCATCTATCTGCCCATCCTGGTGGTGGAACCCGCCATCGTCAAGCGAATGGAATTCACCGAGCTGGAGCCTTTGCGGGATGCCTGGCGTCATGGCTTCAACAATGGCCTGGGTATGTGCGTGGCACTGCTTATTGTGGGATGCCTGCGGGAATTCCTGGCTGCCGGCACGGTGTTTGGTCATACGGTGATCCATGCGGCGCTGCTGCCCCTGGCAGCCCAGCCTGCCGGCGGATTTGTGCTGGTGGGTGTAATCGCCGCCGTCTGGTGTGCTGTGGCCAATGTCTATACCGACTATAAACGGGAGGAGGTGCGCCGCCTGTATGCCGACCGTAAACATTGAAATGCAGTCGCTGTTGCGCGGCGTGCTGGAATTCATCAGCTATATGGGCCTGGCGGTCTTTGCCGAAAACGTGATTCTGGCCCGGGCGTTGGGTGTTACCCGTCTGCTCAAGCTGGTACCCGACCATAAGGCCCAGGTGTGGGATTTCAGCCTGCCGCTGATCCTTGTGATGGGCTTCTCGGCGCCGTTGGGGTGGGCGACCCACAACCTGTTTTTCCCCTGGTTGCGTCCGCATTTGCCGGAATGGCTGCCCATTTCGGCGCTGCGGCCGCTGGTCTATCTGACCTGCGGTGTGCTGGCCATGGCCATCACCTGGGTGCTGCTCTTTGTGTTGCCCTGCCGCCAGCGGCAGGCATGCCGTGCCCAGCTCACCCTGGGCGGCTGCAGCACGGCAGTGCTGGGTACGCTGCTGATCTGCGCCAACCAGAACTACACTATGGTCCAAAGCATCGCCTTTGGTCTGGGCAGTGCGTTGGGGTATGTGTTCATCATCTTCATCGTGCGCGAAGGCCGTCGCCGGCTGCGCAGTAAGGATGTGCCCTCCATCTTCCAGGGCCTGCCCAGTTCGCTGATTTATATCGGCGTTCTCTCCCTGGCCATCTATGGTCTGGTGGGACATGCCGTTGTATTGTAACCTTTTGTAGGAGGCATTCTGTATGGCTCTTCCTTGTTTTGTCCCTGCTGATATCCTGCTGCCTTCGGCGGATACGCCGTTGGATCCCTGGGCCTGTATCGCAGTGGATCAGTTCACGTCCCAGCCGGAATACTGGCAGCGGGCCGAGCAGCTGGCCCAGGGACATCCCAGCACGCTGCATATCGTGCTGCCCGAGGCATATCTGGGAACGCCCCAGGAAGCCCAGCGCCTGCACGATATCCGCGATACGATGGAACACTACCGTATCTCGGTATTAACCCGGCAGGTGCATGGTTTTGTCTATCTGGAGCGTACCCAGATGGACGGTTCGGTGCGCCAGGGGTTGGTGGGGGCCGTGGATCTGGAAGCGTACGACTACCAGCCCGGCAGCAAACCGGCGGTCCGCCCCAGCGAGGCCACCGTGGTGGAACGGATTCCGCCGCGGCTCAAGGTGCGGCGCGGTGCCCTGCTGGAAACACCCCACGTGATGATGCTGGCGGACGATCCCGGCAAAACACTCATCGAACCGGTGGGACAGCGCAAGGAAGAACTGCCGTTGCTCTATGACGGGGAACTGATGTTGGGCGGCGGCCATCTGCGTGGCTGGGCGGTGGAAGACCCGGCGCTGATCGAACAGATCAACGGGGCACTGGCGGCGCTGGCCGATCCCCAGGCATTTGCCCGTCGCTGGCCCGCCGCTGCGGACCAGACGCCTATGGTGTTGGCGGTGGGGGATGGCAACCACAGCCTGGCCACCGCCAAAGCCTATTGGGAGGAACTCAAGCCCACCCTCTCTGACGCCCAGAAAGCCACCCATCCGGCACGCTGGTGCCTGGCAGAGGTCTGCAATGTGCACAGCCCTGCCATTGAGATCGAGCCCATCCACCGGGTGGTGTTTGGTGTGGGGGCACGGGAACTGTACAAAGCGCTGGATGACTGGGATAAGGCCCAGGGGGATAAGACCGAACCCTCCCGGCAGCGATTCCAGCTGGCCGACCGTCAGGGCGAAATTGAGGTAGCCCTGCAGAATCCGCCGGCGCCGTTGACCGTGGGCAGCATCGAAGCGTTCCTGACATCCTGGCTGCCCCAGCATCCCGAAGCCAGTGTGGACTACATCCACGGTGCCTCCACGGCGTTGGCACTGGCAGCGCAGCCCCAGCGTCCGGCCACGGCCATCCTGCTGCCCGGTTTCGCCAAGGAGGATCTCTTCCGGGGTGTGGTGCTGGGCGGTGTGTTGCCCCGCAAAACCTTCAGCATGGGCCATGCCGAGGAAAAACGCTATTACAACGAATGCCGAGTCATCGGTTAAAGAAAATCAGGTGAAGTATGGAAAAGACCGCACAAACCGCCACATCCGGCGCACCGCGCCGTCGCCGTCGTCGCCGGAGTTCCGGCTCGGGGGCTTCCCAGACCGCACCGGCGCAGAATACCGCTGCGAAGGAAAGCCCGAAGTCTGCCCCCAAGGCGGCACGGCAGCAACCGTCCCGCAAGGATGGCAATAATAGTAAGGAGAGCGGCAACAAGGAAGCTCCCGCACGCAACCGCCATCGCGGCGGGCAGTCCGCAGAACAGGCCGCCCCGGCCCAGGGCAACGGGCGCCGCAACCGCGCCAATGGGCCGGCACCGGCCAAAGAAAATGCCCATGCGCCCAAGCAGTCAACGCGCGCTGCCCGTGTGCCCCGCAAACCGGTGGAGGAGGACCCGGGACTGGAGCTGATCACCCGGCGTCCGCCCAAGCAGAAGTTTGCCAACTTTGAGGAATACCTGGCAGCCCATGGCGGTATGACGGTACCGCTGCCTGAGGAGCCGGCCCCTGTGGCCGAAACGGCGCCCGCCGCAGCGGAACCTGCGGCCGAGGCTGCTCCGTGACGCCCGCTCTGGCCGGGGCACTGCGGTGCCCTGTATGCGGAGGGCCACTGCTCCTGGTGGGGCGCAGCCTGCGCTGTCCCAAGGCTCACAGCTTTGATCTGGCCCGGGAAGGCTATGCCAACCTGCTGGCCATCCAGAAAAAGCACGCCGCCGATCCCGGTGACGGCAAGGAGATGGTTCGGGCCCGGCGGGCTTTCCTGTCGGCCGGACATTATGGGCCGTTGATGCAGGCGCTGGGAACTCTTTGTGCCGCACTGCCCCATGAGCGGATGGTGGATGCCGGCTGCGGAGAAGGCAGTTATGACCGCTTTTTGTACGATGCCCTGGGCGGGCCGCAGATGGTGGGATTTGACCTCTCCAAAGAGGCGGTCCGTCTGGCGGCCAAACTGGTGCCGGAAGGCGCCTTTTGCGTGGGAGGCAGCTTCAGCGCCCCGGTGCGGGACGGTTGGGCCGACCTGCTGTTGAATATCTTTTCTCCCATGGCAGAGGCGGAATTCCGGCGGATGCTGTGCCCCGGCGGGTACCTGATCTATGCGGTGCCCACTGCCCGCCATTTGTACGGCCTCAAGGAGGTCCTCTACCAGACGCCCTACGAGAACGAGGTCAAGGACACGACCTACGAGGGATTTTCCTTTGTGGAAGCGCGGGAAGCCACGGCGACCCTGACCCTGGAAGGGGCGAGCGTGGGCCAGCTGTTTGCCATGACGCCCTATTACTGGAACACTCCCGCAGACGGAGCGGCCCGGTTGGCTGCCTGTCAACGCCTGACCACCGAAATTGGTTTCCGCTATCTGGTTTACCGTAAAAACTGAAGACAAGTGCAAGGCCCCCTGCCGTATGGCAGGGGGCCTTGTTGCGTTTTACAGATCGTCTGCGTCCTGGGTGGGAGTCTCGTACTCGTTGTCGCTGGGGACGCCGGTCCAGCTGCCCAGCGGGTCCTGCCGGCTGGCACTGTCCTCAGCGGCCAGAGTCTCCGGGGCCAGGGGCAGTACCGTGCCGGGGATATAGTCGCCGGCACGGCGGGCGCTTTCCACATCCACCGAGCGCCGGTGGGAATGGCCTTCTGCAGGCTCGTCTTCCCGGTAAGCCGCATCGGTCACCTCACCCAGATCTGTCCAAAAGGTGTCGCGCTCATCCTCGGCGCCCCGGGGTCCAAATGGTTCATGCAACATAACTACAACCTCCTTTGGTATAGAGGTGGGCCGGATGGCCCACACTATACCATAGATTTTTACACAAAGAGGTGTTGTTTATGCGTTCGCGGACAGGCGTTTTTTGGTATAGCCTGGGGTTGACGCTGTTGCTTTTGTTGCCGGTCATCGGGGTGACTGCCTTTTTTCTGCACCAGCGTCAGCAGCAGGATGAAATGCGTCAGGCGGCGGCAGAGCGGGGCGGATTGCCCATCGAACAGGGGGCACAGGACAGCTGGTGTGCACTGCTGGTGGTTCAGCAGGAGCAGCCGGGCTTTGTGCTGGTGCGGGCAGACGGGCCCGCCCAGAAGGTGACGCTGTGCGCCCTGCCCGGCAGCCTGCAGGTGAATGCACCGGCGGGCACCACCACGCTGGAAGCCTGTACTCTGTCGGCGGGACCCGGCCGGGCGGTGCAGCTGCTGGGGCAGACCGTTGCCACGGGGGAAACCGCTCTGCGGGAACTGTATTATCTTGCAGCCACACCGGACTGCTGGGCAGATTGTGTGGGCGAGACGGTGACAGCCCGGCTGGACACCGCCGCACTGTTGACCCCGGCGGAGCGGGAAACCATCGGCTATGGGGAGGATCCTGTGGCAGAGGTCGGTGCTGCGGAGGCAGAAACGCTGGTTGCCCAGCTGCAAAGCTGTTTGCAGACGCCGGGAGAACAGGCCGATGCACGGGCTGCCGTCTGGGAAGCCTTTGTCCGTCAGAATACCGACCTGCTGGCAGCCCTGCCGGAGGCGTGGCGCAGCTACAGTGCCCGTACCCTCACCGACTTTCTGGCCACCGATCTGGGAGCGCTGGAACAGACGCTGACCTACTTGACCGGACAGCCGGGGCTGACCATAAGCTACTGTACTGCCCGGACCCAGGCGGCTGGCAACGGGGAAGTGACGCTGACCGATGCCGGCCTGAACACCCTGCGGGAAATGCTGCAATAAAAAAGGACCGCCCTGTGGGGGCGGTCCTTTGGTGATTATTGCTGACGGAACCGGGAGAGGAACTCCACGGTGCGGGGATTCTGGGGATGCTCGAAGATGTCGGCAGGGGAGCCTTCCTCGGCAATGACGCCGTCTGCCATATACACCACATGGCTGGACACATCCCGGGCAAAGGCCATTTCGTGGGTGACCACGATCATCGTCAGGCCGTCCTTGGCCAGCTGCCGCATGACCGACAGCACCTCGCCCACCATCTGAGGATCCAGGGCGGAGGTGGGTTCGTCAAACAGCAGGACCTCCGGCTGCATGGAAAGGGCGCGGGCAATGGCCACGCGCTGCTTCTGGCCGCCGGAAAGCTGCCGGGGCTTGGCGTGAATGTAGGGGGCCATGCCCACCTTTTCCAGGTTTTCCAGGGCGGTGCGGCGGGCAGCCTCCTTGTCCTGGTGCAGCACATACCGCAAACCGGCGGTGCAGTTTTCCAGCACCGTCATGTTGTTGAACAGGTTGAAGCTCTGGAACACCATGCCCACCTTGGCGCGGTAGGCACAGGGATCAAACCCTTTGGCGGTAATTTCCTGCCCGTGGAAGCGCACGGCACCGTTGGTGGGGTGTTCCAGCAGGTTGATGCACCGCAGCAGGGTGGACTTGCCGCTGCCCGAAGCGCCGATCACACAGGTGACGTCGCCGGGGTCCACCGTAAAGTCCACATCACGCAGCACCACATGGGTGCCGAAGCTCTTGGAAAGATGCTGTACCTCAATAATATGCTCAGACATGGGCGGCGCCTCCTTTCATATCCAGATTCTGGGGTTCATGCACCGGGTCGGGAGCATTGTACATCCCGCTGGTGTAGGCCAGGGTATCGGTGGTGTTCAGGTCGTAATTCTGGGGGCCGTCCAGGGCTTTCTCCCACAAACGCAGCAGATAGCTGGCCAGCAGCGTCATCGTCAGGTAGATGATCATGACGATGCTGGCGCTCTCAAAGTAGGTGTACAGGGCACCCACCACGCTCTTGTGCACAAAGAACAGGTCGGTAATGGAGATAACGGACAGCACCGAGGTATCCTTGATGTTGATGATGAAGTTGTTGCCGATCTGGGGAATGATGTTGCGCAGCGCCTGGGGCAGAATCACGTGGAACATCGTCTGCCAGTGGTTCATACCGATGGCCATGGCACCCTCCGTCTGACCGGGATCGATGGAGACGATACCGCCGCGCACCGTTTCGGCCATGTAGGCGCCGGTGTTGATCGAAACGATGAGGAAACCGGTGGCCCACATGCCCAGTTTGATGTCAAACAGCTGCATCAGGCCATAGTAGATAAAGACGGCCTGCACAATCATGGGGGTGCCGCGGAACAGCTCCACATAGCAGCGCAGGATGCCGTGCATCAGTTTGATCAGTGCGCGTTTCCAGGCGGGGTCCCGCTGCTTGTCCACGGGGATGGTTTGCAGGGCGCCCACCGCAAAGCCGATCACACAGCCGAAAAAGGTGCCGACCAGCGCCAGCAGCAGGGTAGTGCCTGCGCCGCGCAAATAGGAAAAACCGTACTTTTGCAGCACGGTGGCGCAGTTTACGAAAAAGTCTTGCATGGGGATAACTCCTTTTTGATTTCCTCACCAGGGGCCGAAACCACCACAGCCCCAGCCGGTCTTGGGGCCGGCTGGGGCAAACTGTGGTTCCGATTACTCGCTCAGGGGCTGCACACTGATGGCTTCGTCCATCATGGTGTTGTAGTCATCGGTGGTCATGGTGGCCAACACGCCATTGATGGCATCCTTCAGGGCGGTGTTGCCCTTCTTCATAGAAATGCCGATGTTGATGTCCTCGTCGCTGACCTGGAAGTCATTCTCGCCGCCGCCAAAGTCCAGGGCCACGAAGTCGGAATAGGCGACAGTGGCAGCCTGAGCGGTGGGACGGTCGGTTACGACCACGTCACAGGCGCCGCTTTCCAGGGCAACCAGCATGGCGGGCGCCGTCTCCTGGGCAGCCAGGATGTTGGCGTTGGGAATCTGGGACAGGCAGTTGTCGTACCAGATGGTACCCAGCTGGCTGGTGCAGGTGGCACCGTCCAGATCGGCCACGCTGGTGGCGCTGGCATACTTGCTGTCCTTCTTCACCAGGGTGATGATGGAAGCGTAGTAGTAGGGATCAGAGAAGTCCACCTGCTGGGAACGTTCGCTGGTGATGGACTGGCCGGCAATGACGCAGTCCACGTCGCCGCTCATGACGGCGGGGATCAGGCTGTCCCAGTCCAACTTGACGACCTGCACTTTCTGGCCCAGGGCCTCGGCGATCTTCTTGGCCATCATGACGTCGTAGCCGTAAGCATAGTCGCTGGAATCGCGGATCTGCACGGCGCCGTTGGCGTCATCGCTCTGGGTCCAGTTGTAGGGGGCGTAGGCACACTCCATCGCCACGGTCAGGGTGGTGGGGTCGCCGTCGCCATCGGGGGCGGCGGTGGCATCGGCCTCGGTACCGGCCTCTGCGGTGGCGGCAGTGCTCTCGGCAGCGCTGCTCGTTGTGTCGGCGGTGGAACCGCAGCCTACCAGACTGGCGGCCAGGACGGCAGCCAGGCAAAGGCTCATGGTTTTCTTCAATCTCATGGGATTCTCCTCCTTATTTTCTATTCCCTCAATACCGCTAAAAACCCCGGTATCCTTTCGGAATACCGGGGTCCAAGCTCGAAATCCCGGCAGCAATTCGGCGCAGCGCGCAGCCGCGCCGTTGCGGCCATACAGGTATTGTACGCTATCGACTCTGCTTTGTCAAGCGCGCATCAAAGATTGGATGGATGTTTTTCAGCGGACAGCCGTCTTTTCGCTGTTCTTCTCACTGGCGGCATAGGCACGCAGCGAGTTGACCACGATGATCACGCCCAGGGCGATGAGCAGGATGGCCAAAATCAGCTGCAGACCCTGCATCAGGAAGGTGGCGGTACCGACGGCATAGGCCTGCACACAACCCACCAGAATCTGTACCAGCGCCGTGAAGGTCACGCAGAGCATGATGATCAGCGGCGGGAACAGCATCTTGTTGCTGCGGCCGGTCACTTTCAGGAAGACGCACAGGGTGGCCAGCACCAGGGCGCTGAGCAGCTGGTTGGCGGAACCGAAGAGCGGCCAGATGTTGTTGTAGCCGATCTTGGCCAGGATGTAACCGAACACCAGCGTGATGATGGTGGAGAAGTAGGTGTTGCAGAACAGTTTGCGCCAGCCCTCGGCGTGTTCCATATCGTCCACGCTGAACAGCTCCTGGAAGCTCATACGGCCGATGCGGGCCACGGCATCCAGACTGGTCAGGGCCAGGGCGGAAACACACATGGTCATAAAGACGGTGGCGGCGTACACAGGCACACCGAACATCTCAAAGAATCCGGCCACGCCGTTGCTGAATACCTGGAAGGGAGTGCCGGCGGCGGGGGTGCCGTCCGCAGCGGCGGAAGCACCGGCCACACACAGGGCCAGCACGGCCAGCAGGCTTTCCAGAACCATGGCGCCGTAGCCGACCTTCAGCATGTCCTTTTCGTTCTCCACCGTCTTGGAGGAGGTGCCGGAGGAAACCAGGCTGTGGAAACCGGAAACCGCACCGCAGGCCACCGTGACGAAGAGAATGGGGAAGAGGCTGCCGCTGATCAGGCTGCCGTTTTCGCCCTTAACCACGTTCCAGGCCGTGAAGGCGTGTAGGTTCATGGTGGGGTGGGCCACCAGCAGGCCCACGGCCGCGCCAATGATCATAAAGATGAACATGAAGGTGGTCATGTAGTCGCGGGGCTGTTTGAGCAGCCACATGGGCAACACGGCTGCAAAGAAGATATAAATAAAGGTAATATAGATCCAGCCCTCTTTGTTCAGGATGATGGGGAAGCTGGAACCGATGGCAAAGCTGAGCACGATGAAGACAATGCCGATGACGGCTTCTTTCCAGCCGTTAAAATTGAACTTCTTCTGGATCAGGCCAAAAATCACGGCAAACACCATGAACATGATGGACACCGTGCCGGCAGCGCCGTTGGTGGCAGCGGCGGCCACCTGAGAGGTCACACCGTCCACCGTCTCAAAGGCGTTGAAGGTGCCGGCCACCATGTCGGCAAAGGCGGCAATGACCAGCAGGGTGAACAGCCAGCAGAACAGCAGGAACAGGCGGCGGCCCAGCTTGCCGATGTACTTTTCAATCAGCATGCCCATCGACTTGCCGTCGTTCTTGACGCTGGCATACAGGGCGCCGAAGTCGGTGACGGCACCAAAGAAGATACCGCCCAGCAGCACCCACAGCAGCACCGGCAGCCAGCCGAAGGCAGCAGCCTGAATGGCACCGGTGACGGGGCCCGCACCGGCAATGGAAGAGAACTGGTGGCTGAATACGGTCCAGCCGTTGGTGGGAACGTAGTCTTTGCCATCCTCCAGCCGCACAGCAGGAGTTTTGGCTTCGGGGTCAACACCCCAGGTTTTGGCGATCCAGCGACCATACCCGGCGTACGCACATACCAGGCAGACCGCTGCGATCAGAACGATCACAAGCGTATTCATAATTTCTTACTCCCTCTTTCCTTACATTGGATTTACAATCGCTTGCTTCATTACTTTAGCGCGTTGATGTATCTGTGTCAATAATTTGTTAATATTTTGGAGAAGTGACTGTTTTTTTGTCAAAAAAGTAGAAAATATATGGAATGTTTTGTGATAAATGGGCAATTGACAAGACAGTTTTGAATGGATAGTATAAAGGAAAACGGGCACAAAAGCCTATCATCAGGAGGATCGGCATGAAACAATGGCTACAGGATGCGGTCTTTTATGAAATCTATCCGCAAAGCTTTTACGATACCAACGGTGACGGCATCGGGGACCTGCCGGGGATTCTGGCCAAGCTGGACTATATCAAGGACCTGGGGTGCAATGCCCTGTGGATCAACCCCTGCTTTGATTCCCCTTTCAAGGATGCGGGTTACGATGTGCGGGATTATAAGAAGATTGCCCCGCGCTACGGCACCAACGAGGATGCGGCGGCGTTGTTCCGCGCCGCCCACGAAAAAGGCATCCACGTGTTGCTGGACCTGGTACCCGGTCACACCAGCGAGGAACACCCCTGGTTCCAGGCCAGCTGCAAGGCGGAACATAACGAGTATTCCGGCCGGTATGTCTGGACCGACCACTGCTTTGCCGGTGGGGACGGCATGCCCTTCATCGGCGGTGAGACCGAGCGCAACGGTACCTATATCCTGAACTTTTTCAAGTGCCAGCCTGCGCTGAACTACGGCTACGGCAAGATTCACGAACCCTGGCAGAAACCCACCGACGATCCCGACTGCCGGGCCACCGTGGAGGCCATCAAGGATGTAATGCGGTTCTGGCTGGATATGGGGTGTGACGGTTTCCGGGTGGATATGGCGTCCAGCCTGGTGAAAAACGATACCCGCCACAAAAAATACACCTGCGCCATCTGGCGGGAAATTGCCGCCATGCTGCATGGGGAATATCCCCAGGCGGCCATGATCAGCGAATGGAACGGCCCGCGCATGTCCCTGAAAAACGGTTTCGACATGGATTTCATGCTCAACCACACCGACAACGGCTACTACTGGCTCATGCGCGCCTATGACGGTACCATGGATTCCGACCCACACAACATCGGCAAAGCCTACTTCTGCAAGGACTCCGGTACCGGCATCGATAAATTCCTGGACGACTGGCTGCCCAGCTACAAGGCCACCCACAAGGATGGTCTGTACTGCCTGATCACCTGCAACCACGATACCATCCGTCCTTCGGCCGGACTGACCACCGATGAATTGCGTCTGGCCTATGCCATGATCTTCACCATGCCGGGGGCGCCTTTCCTCTATTATGGGGATGAAATCGGTATGCGGTACCAGAAGTTGCCCACCAAGGAGGGCGGCTATTTCCGCACCGGTTCCCGCACCCCCATGCAGTGGGCGCCGGGCAAAAACCTGGGATTCTCCGACGCCGCACCGGAGGATCTCTACTTGCCGGTGGACCCGGCACCCGATGCGCCCACCGTGGCCGGGCAGCAGGCCGACCCGAACAGCCTGTGGCACACCGTCAAGGCGCTGTTGGCTTTCCGCCATGCCCACCGGGATCTGGATTCCGATGCACCTTTTAAAGCGCTGTTGGCACCCAAGGCAAAGGGGGAGTACCGTCCCTTTGCCTGGCGCCGCGGGGCCCTGGTGTGTGCTGTCAACCCGGCA
>ERZ1643251.1428-NODE-1428-length-27168-cov-7.792166_pt1 | contig 27168 bp, 29 predicted proteins | sample MGYA00579261_ERZ1643251 | MGnify/ENA primary metagenome ERZ1643251 (study PRJEB29033, sample SAMEA4952267) | chicken gut metagenome | biome: Broiler Chicken; feature: Gastrointestinal Tract; material: Caecum | place: Ireland | collected 2018 | study: Broiler... | reverse complement strand
CATCGCTCATTAAATAAGAAATCTCTTTTAGTTTTAGAGATGCTTCCATCGCAATCGCATAATCGACTTGCCGACCAATAAAGAAAATACGAGATGCATTCGATAAGTATTTTACAATTTCCGAATGATGGGTGTCTAAAATCTTCTTTTGAATATTATATAAAGTTTCAATATCAACTTGTTCTAGCTTTACTTTCCTATAGGAGAGTGCAATGAAAAGAAATGCAGCCACTTGCGCAATATACGCCTTCGTAGTTGCGACTGCAAGCTCGTATCCTGCCTTCGTATATAAAACATAATCAGCAGCACGTGCAATAGAACTTCCCACAACATTGACAATTGCAAGTGTATCCATACCATGATCTTTCACGAGTTTTAAACAAGCAAGCGTATCAGCTGTCTCCCCTGATTGAGAAACTACGATCACTAATTTATCCCGACGAGAAAACAATGTTTGATAACGATACTCACTTGCGAGAGATACCGTGACAGGAATTCCTACATAAGTTTCTAAATAGTACTTCCCTATCATCCCTGCATGATAGGCACTTCCACATGCGACAATATCAATCTCTCTATACTTTTTCAAGTCCGGAAGATTGCTTTTCCATCTCTCCGGATCTTTCCGATAAGAATGAAATAAGGTTTTCAAAATTTCTGGTTCTTCCATCATCTCTTTTAACATAAAGTGAGCATATCCGTTTTTCTTAGCACTATCCATACTTCCCTCAAATTCTAAGATTGCTTTTGGAATTTCTTCTTGCTTCATATTGTAAACATGAACTCCATTCTTTTCAATCTTACCATATTCCATATCCTCTAAAATCATATACTTTGAAGTTTCCTGTAAAATTGCAGGTACATCACTTGCTACATACATCTCTTGTGTACCAACCCCAACAATCAGTGGACTCGCATTTTTAGCAATGTAAATATCATCTGGATGATCCTCACATAAAATTGCAAATGCATAAGAGCCTTCTAACAATTTCATCAACCTATGAATTGAGGTAAGAACATCACGACATTCCCGGTAAATAAAATCTAATAAAGCAACAGCAACTTCTGTATCAGTATCCGAATAAAACGCATATCCTTCTTCTAGCAACCGCATCTTTAATTCATCGGCATTTTCGATAATTCCATTATGGACAAGCACAAACTTTCCGTGACGATGAGGATGTGCATTTAAAACGGTCGGTTTTCCATGTGTTGCCCATCTCGTATGTCCGATCCCACAACAAGTATGAATTTGTTTTTTTGTTTCTTTTTCTAACATATGCACTTTTCCCGCTTGTTTAATTACTTCGATACCGTCTAAACCAAAATAAGCAATACCAGCTGAATCGTATCCTCTATACTCTAAATTTGTTAAGCCATCCAATAAAACAGAAAGTGTCTTTTCCTTCTTTCCTACATATCCAATAATTCCACACATATAAATCCCTCCTTTAAAAAATGTGCATGAATTATGTTTTGTTCCCATCTTGATTTGGAAGTTTGTCATAATTCTAACGAATACACGTCCGCAACAGCATCCGCCGAAATTTCGATTACTGTCGTCCTCGTCAACCCGTAGGTTCTGGCGCTAATTAGAATTTACATCCTTTCTCAATTCTAATTTTATATTTTCATTATATTCTATTTTCTTGTTTTTGACAAACAGAAGTTCATAAATATTTCCTCACTTACAAGGAACACAAAAAAAGCCACCGTTTAAAAGTGACTTTTCGACTACTGTTATGGACCCGTCGGCCCTGTTGGTCCTGTCGCTCCAGTTGGACCCGTTGGTCCCGTTGGCCCTGTTGCTCCAGTTGGCCCTGTAACAGTACTTGCCGCTCCGGTTGGTCCCGTTGCTCCTGCTGGTCCGGTCGGTCCAGTTGGCCCTGTAACAGTACTTGCCGCTCCGGTTGGTCCTGTTGCTCCGATCGGTCCTGTCGGTCCTGTTACTCCAGTTGGTCCCGTCGCTCCGGTAGCTCCAGATGCTCCAGTCGGTCCGGTTGCTCCTGCTGGTCCGGTTGGCCCCGTTGGTCCCGCAATCGTACTTGCTGCCCCTGTCGGTCCCGTTGCTCCAGTTGCTCCGGTAGCCCCGGTTGGTCCTGTTACTCCAGCAATTCCTGTTGCTCCGGTAGCTCCAGTCGGTCCAGTAATTCCGGCCGGAATTGTCAAATCCAATATAAAATTTGGAGCAGTTCCACTAATAGCTGCAGCTGCAGGTGTCCCCGGTGTTCCGGTTGTAACCGTTCCAATTGCTAACGTTGGTGTCGCACTTGCTCCGGTTGCACCAGTTGCTCCGGTAGCTCCTGTGGCTCCAGTGGCTCCAGTCGGTCCCGTTGCTCCGGTTGGTCCTGTTGGTCCTGTGGCTCCAGTTGAACCTGTCGGTCCACCTGCTGGCCCAGTTGGCCCTGTTGGCCCCGTTGGCCCAGGAAAAACGAGATTTTTCTGACATTCTCTTCCTTCTTCGAGGATTCTACATATCTTCTCGTTCATTTTATCCCTCCTCAACTTAGTATATGAAATAAAACTTGATTGTTCTAATAAATTTGTGTATTTTACATCAATTTCTTTCATTTTCTAAGTAAGGATTACAAAAGAAATAATTGATATATTTTAGACCCTAACACCTGTAACAGTGGCGCTCGGTAGATTTTTTTCGGATGTTCAGCTTCAATTGCCTCTCTTATTTTTTTCACGATCGTATCCAATCGCTTCTTTTCAAGATAATGTTCAACCCAATATTCTCGTTTTTGTAATTGTGCTATCTGAGCATCAAAATATTTTTGAAATGACTTACGATCGTATTTATCCTCAAACATCAATTGATTAAATCCTGTATGATATAATCCTGGTTCTATCAAAATGACATCAATTTTACTTTTCCGTTCTTTCAATTCATAACGTAAACTAGTGCTAAGATGAATTAAACTAGCCTTAGTCGCACAATAACTTCCTAAAAAAGGAATTGGTACTAAGCCCGCCAAAGATGCCATCACGATTATTTTTCCTTTCTTTTTTTCTAACATTTGTTTTAATACTAATTGAACAAGTTCCACATTAGAAAACACATTCACTTCGAAGTTGTACCTTATTTCATCCACCGGCATTTCTAGAACACTTCCACCCTTTCCAATCGCTGCATTTGCCACTAACACATCAATATCTAACTCTCGTACTTTTTCTCGATCCGTCTGTTTTGTAATATCGATAACGATGGATTTTATCCAATTATAATGCTCGTACTCCGCTTCTAATCTTCTCTTTTGGATTTCATTTTTCACTGCGGCATAAATAACATCACCTTGATTGTATCTTTTAATAAAAGTATCGATCAGAGCATGTGCAATTCCACTTCGTGCACCTGTAATCAAAATATTCATAACATCACCATTATTAAAATATCCAACCAAGAAAAAAAGATACCGAGGTATCTTATATTTCTTTCTTCCAAAGACCATGTAAATTACAATATGCATAAACGGCCTTTGGCTTTTCATCATTTAATAAGAATGTTGCCATCGCATCTTCTCCTGGATTCAAATATTTTATTTGTCCACCGCGATTTGTCTCTAAATAGATCCACATAATATAGTGTTCTTCTTCCATAGGATGCATAACACTTCCTACACTTACCTCTACAGAATTACTTTTGATATCTACAACCGGTACGTGTTTTTCTACTGCAGCATCTGTACTTCCAGCAACAAGTTCAGTCATTTTTTCACCACAACACATCATAGGAACTTTTGAATCATGTACCATCATGACAATATTCCCACAATGATTGCATCGATAAAATTTTACCATACTTCTATCTCCTTCAAAGAAAAAGGGATCATTCCCTTTTCTATTAATAATTTTCTTTTAAAATCTCAAAGTAAGCTCTTGGATGTGCGCATACTGGACATACTTCTGGAGCTTCTTCTCCGTAATGTACGTGTCCACAGTTTCTACAAATCCACATTTGTGGAGCTTCTTTCTTGAATACGTTTTCTTCTTTTACATTAGCAAGTAATGCTTTATATCTTTCCTCATGACGCTTTTCGATTGCTGCAACGCCTTCAAATAGGAATGCGATATGATCGAATCCTTCTTCTTTTGCTTCTTTTGCCATCGTTGCATACATATCTGTCCACTCGTAGTTTTCTCCTTCAGCAGCAGCTTTTAAATTTTCTTCTGTTGATTTGATTGCTCCACCTTCTAATAATTTAAACCATAATTTAGCATGCTCTCTCTCGTTCCCAGCTGTCTCTGTAAAGATGGCTGCAATTTGTTCAAACCCTTCTTTTTTTGCTTTGCTTGCCCAGTAAGTATACTTGTTTGTTGCTTGGCTTTCTCCAGCAAACGCTGTCATTAAGTTTTGTTCTGTCTTAGATCCTTTTAATTCCATAACTCTTCTCCTTCTCTTTTCTTTTGACATTCATGACATATTCCGCAAAAGACGATATCGTAAGATAAAACGTGATATCCTGTCTCATCTTCGATCGTCCGATCAATTGCGTGAAGTGATTCATACGGCAAATCAAATAGCTGATTACATACTGTACAATGTACATGCGCATGATCTTCCATTTTATAATCGAATCGATCTCCACCTTGCATCGTTGCTATTTTTTTGATGATACCATGTTCTACCAACTGATTAAGATTACGATAGACTGTTCCTAGACTAATGTTCGGCACTTTCCGTTGAACGGATGCATAGATCATCTCAGCTGTCGGATGATCATGACGTTCCTTTACATCTTCTAAGATCGTCTGTCTTTGAACTGAATACTTCATATGTCACCCCTAAAGTAGTAACTATTACTACTTCCAACATAAGTATAACGAAGAATAAAAAGAAAGTCAATCACTTCGACTGACTTTCTACTTTTTTTCCTTCTGCGTTTTCTCTGTTTCTCCGATAATATAAATCGGTCTTTTCTTTACTTCTAAATATAGTTTAGATAAATACATACCGATAATTCCCAAGAAGAACAATTGCACCCCACTTACGAACATAATCATACATGCAAGACTAGGCCATCCACCAACAGGATCTCCAAAAATAATTGTTTTTCCAATGATGATAACAACCGCGATAAAAGCAATGAGACAGAAGATCAATCCGATCACTGCAGAAATCACAAGTGGCATCGTTGAAAAGGCTAAAATCCCCTCTAATGCATAGCGGAATAATTTCCAAAAGTTAAATTTTGAAGTTCCCGCTACTCTCTCAGGTGCTTCGTATACAATCCACTTTGTATGAAATCCAACAAAACTGAAAATCCCTTTCGAATAACGGTTATATTCCTTCATGTTGACAATCGCATCAACCATTTTTCGCTTCATCAATCGGAAATCTCTCGCACCTGGTACTTGTGGAGTTGAAGAGATTGCTCCAATTAGTTTATACCAACAATCGGTAAAGAACTTGCGAACTTTGCTATATCCTTTATGATTAGGACTACATAACGCTACACAATCGTATCCATCTTCTACGATATGACGATACATCACATCGATCATGCTTGGTGGATCTTGTAAATCCGCATCCATGATAGCAACGTAATCTCCTGTCGCATTTTCTAATCCTGCGTACATCCCTGCTTCTTTTCCAAAGTTTCTAGAAAAGGAAATATATCTCACACGTTTATCTCTAGAAGAGAGTTCTCTTAAAATATCTAACGTTTGATCTTTACTCCCGTCGTTGACAAATAGAAATTCAAAATCGACCGACTTCATTTCCTTTGCAACTTTCGTAATTTCATCGTAAAAAATAGATAATGTTTGTTCCTCGTTATAGCAAGGAACAATGATTGAAATTTTATCTTTTTTCTTCAATGGTATCGCCCCGTTTCACATCCATATTATATAGAGAATCTTATTTCAAGTCAACAAAGGCTACTTGAACATTCATCCACATCGATACGAGCCAAACAACAAGTATCAGTAACTTCTGTAATCGTCGATTTGATAGACTGGTGAAGCATCCTAGCGTCCCCTTTTGCTTTAATCAATAAATAATTTCCAGTATGTCCAATCAATGTATCTCCTTTTAACATTTCTGGAATCCATTCGATCTCTCTATTTAAAAAGCGATGCATATATGCTTGTTCTAATTCTTTCGATATTGCCATCAAACGATGTACACGTTCTTTTTTTATGTTATCATCCACTTGTTCCATCAAATCAGCAGGAGTTCCTTCTCTTCTGGAATATGGAAAGACGTGAATTTTGGTAAACCCAATACGCTTGATCGTCTCGATCGTCTCTTCAAACTCCACTTCCGTTTCTCCTGGAAATCCGACGATCACATCTGTCGTAATCGACATTTCAGGTCGCACTTTTTTAATCGCATCGATCTTATCGATAAACTCTTTTTTATCATACTTACGATTCATCTTCTTTAAAATCGCATCGCTTCCACTTTGTAATGGAATGTGCATATGATCTACTAAAACTGGATACTTCTCCATCAAATGTAAAACCTCATCTGTAATCTCGTTCATTTCAATCGAAGAAATTCTAAGACGTTTCACATCTGTCTTAGTTAAAATATCGCGCAATAGATCCGAAAAATGATAGTCATCTAACTCGGTTCCATAATGCCCTGTATGAATCCCCGTTAAGACGATCTCTTGATGTCCGTCTGCAACCAATGTATCGATCTCTCGAAGTACATCGAGAGGTTGTTTACTACGAACATTTCCTCTCGTATATGGAATAATACAGTAAGAACAAAAATTGTTACATCCATCTTGAATTTTAACAAACGCTCTCGTTCGATTAAAATGGCGTAATGCCATCGTTTCAAATGGAACATTTTCAATCGATGGAACATCAACAATCTGTCGTGGTTGACGTCGATACTGCTCTACGTAGTCTAAAATCTTACTTTTTCCAATATTTCCTAACACGATGTCAACGCCATCGATCCTACGAACCATGTCACTTTTTACTTGCGTTAAACATCCAACGACAACGACGATCGCATCGGGATTTCGACGAACTGCTTGATGAATCATCTTAACAGACTTGCGATCTGCTGTATTCGTTACTGTACACGTATTGATAATTGCAACATCCGCATTCTCTTTCACTTGTTCGTATCCATGACTTTCGAATAAATCGATGATCACGTTCGATTCGTAAGTATTTACCTTACATCCTAATGTATCAATACTAAATCTCATTTTATCACCTCTATATGAAAAATAAGCCATAGGCTTATTATAAATTATTTCTAAATTCTTTCAAGGATTGTAAGAATTCATCTAAATGACGATTCTCATCTTCTAACGCTTGCACGTTAATCTCAGGCTTATGTGCATCTCCATGAGAAGTCTCCTCATGATAAGTAGATACCTCTACTTGAGGTTTTGACGATACTGGTTTTACAGGATGAGATTCATCATCCATTAAACCATATACCGGTGAAATAAATTGTGTTCTTTTATATTCTCTATGATGTGGTGCCTCTTTTGGACGCATAAGAGCTTCTTTTACCTCTTCTTTTACAGAAGTGGATTCTGCGATTGGAGAAACTTCCGCACGACGATTCAAAAGTTCTGAAGTTGTTACCAAAGGTGCTTCTTCATCGTCGATTACAAGCCCACGATCTTGTGCCAACTTTTTCAATTCTTGATAGCTAATGATCGAATTTTCTTCTTGTTGATTTTCAAAGTGATCGATCGCTTCTTGTTTTTGTGCCTCTAAATCCACTTTCATCTGATCGAGTAAATTCTCTATTTTTAGTGTTGCCTCGGTTGTCTTTTCGTCTTCTTGATGTTCGACTTCTTCTACTACTTGAGGCGTTTCTTCTTTATCTACGGGTTCCGTATTTGCTTTCATCTCGGCGATTAACTTCACTTTATAATGTGACCACATCGCATAACAAATAAGAGATACAAAAATGATACTAAGGACAAATAAAGTTCCATAATATAACACGTTATTATTTACAAATTCATTTAATAAGTCCAACATAGTATCACTCCATATAATTATAATTTATAGCACTCAGCACATAAAGAGGAACCGTCTCTACCCGTAAAATTCGATTTCCAAGAGTAACAGATGAAAAACCAGTATCCACTAAAAAGTTCTCCTCTTCTTCTTCTAGTCCACCTTCTGGACCAATCACTATTACCAGTGTATCACAATCACCAACGGTTTGTAAAAGTTTTTTCAAGCTTTTTTCTTTTTCTCTCGTACTGCAAACGATCTTAACTCCATCCAGTAAAGCCACTTCGGACAGTGTCATTCGATCTCGTATAACAGGAATCATATTGCGCATCGACTGTTCGCTCGCCTCTTTGCAAATTTTCTGCCAACGTCCCTTTTTCTTTTGAAATTTTGCGTCATCTAGCTTGATAATACTACGATTTAAAACGGTTGGTACGATTTCACTCACGCCGAGTTCCGTCGCTTTTTGTAAGATATAATCCATCTTTTGTTCCTTCAAAAAAGGAATGCAAAAAATAACATGAGGAATTCGTTCTTTTTCTTGTTGGTATTCTTTTTTCATGCGAACCACGACCTCTTTGTTTACATTTTCTATACAACACAAATATACACTTTGATTGTAAACCACTTCGATTTCATCTCCAGGTTTCATACGCATGACTACTGTAATATGATACAAATCATCCTCGTTCAATCGAAATGTCGTTTCATGTTTTTCGCGCGCGAAATATCTTTGCATCTTATCACCAACTTCATTATACACAAATCGACAAAAATAATCTAGGTTGCAACGAAAAAAACATAAAATTTTCGTTTTATGTTAATTCTCTTCCTCTTCTTCCTCGATCTCTTCCTTCGTTTTTTGTTCTAGTTTTTTCCATCCTATATTCGTGACACCTGGTTCCATACTAATGCGATTCACCAATTGCTCGATCGTATGATTTGTTCCTCCTACGACGTGGACAGTCGCATAAATTTTAACAACTTCATTTTCGATCGTTCGACTTTCTAAATCGGTAAGTGTGATATGTTCAGCATTAAATAGTTGTAATAACAATGCACGTAAAATTACCTCTTTTTCTTCTACACAAACTATTTTTAAGGTATACTCTTCTTTCGTCACTTGCTTTTTCATCATCTTACGCCCAATAAAGCGAAGTGCGATATTAGATATCAAAATGAACACTGTTCCAATTGCTGCTTCTAACAATAATCCTGTTGCCGTCATAACTCCAATCGCCGCATTACACCAGAGTGTGGCAGCCGTATTGAGACCTTTGATATTCGCACCATCTCTTAAAATAACACCTGCACCTAAAAATCCAATTCCCGATACAACTTGGGCTGGAATTCTCGTCACATCACCCGTGCTATCGATTCCTGTCGTGACAAACAAAAAGGCACCTATAGAAACAAGCACGTTCGTTCGAAGACCAATCGTTCGACGACGCCATTGTCTTTCTAAACCAATACAAAAGCTAAGCGCGAAACAAGTGATGATTCTCAATAAAAAATCTTGTTCGTTCATCTCGCCACCTCCTTTGATCGATAAAGCATCATTTTACCATACTTTTAACTTATGTCACACAATTCATTTAATGCATTAAAAAAAGCGATTACGATCGCTTTGGCTGATAAAAATACGAGATCACTTTTGAACACTCATATAAAATCATATTTGCTTTTGCTATGGCAACTCCTTTTCCAAGTGCCTTTCCTCCTATTGTAAAAGCTGCAGTAAGTCCTGTTACTAACAAGGATAATATCACTTGCTCAACCCCGAATGATTCCGAAAGAGAGAGGGCTACCATGACACCTGCAGATCCGGAGATGATTCCACAAATATCTCCGATCACGTCGTTACAAAACGAACCTACTTTATCTGCATTCCGTTTTAAAGTAATCGCTACACGTGCTCCTCGTACCTTTTGTGCACTCATTGAATGAAATGGTTTTTCATCTGCTGCTGTTACTGCAACACCGATCATATCAAATAGTACTCCGATCAAGATAAACACGATTAAAACGATTACACCAATCAATACAGGAACATTCGGTAAAATACTCTCGGAGATAAAAGAGAATATAATCGAAATAAAAAATGCCATGATGGTAATTGCTAAAACCCATCCCATATTCGTAACCACTTTTTTCTTCTTATTCGATTTTAATCGTTTCACAAATTCTTTCTGTTTCTGATTCATACTTTCTCCTAAATTCAATTCAAAAAAAAAACGGCAGTTAATATAGTAAACTTTGCGCCTTTAGGTCAAGTAGGATTTCCCCTATTTCTACTTTCCGTTACCAGAGAAGCGGTTCCCCTTGAAAGAAATAGATGTACCGTCACCGAATACATGACTTGATTGCCACTTAGTGCACACTGCAATCCTATATTAAGCTACACTCTAGGAGTTTTCCTCGACAATTATTTATTATTAATTCTTTTTTGCAAATATCGTTTCAAATTGCGATGCCGAAGTAATTTTGGCCATAAACTATTTCGGTTGTCAATCATCCCCGATACTCACGCAAGACAAGCTACACTACTCGTAACGCTAGCCACATAGTAGGTTTCATCCTAAGTCGTCATCTGTCCATCAACAATCGCTGTGTGTAGGCAGATAACAAGATTAGGTCTCCACAGATATTGGGTCGGAACTGTATGCCATTACAGGCGCCCAATATCCTTTCCCACCAGCACTCACCCCAAACTGGGCGTATGAAGCAAGCACAAGAGGTTTCACAGATATGCTCTTTAGCGGATTTTTAGCCCCGCCTTCATAATAAATGAAATTGACTAGAATAATGCGCCATTTCATAAACAAGATAATTATATCAAAACCAAAAGAATTGTCAAATTCTACTATATCTTATGCATTTCTTTTGTTTTGTGAACTACGATACATGATTTTTCGATAATGCGTCTTAATATCATTTTCCTTTTTACGAGACATGTTCAAATGCGATGCAAAATAAGGAAGAATCTCCTGATAAAATCGCAATGTCTCTTTATCACAATGATCGATAGCTTGTTCTTTTAACAAATAAGAAGAAATCATCGAAATCGCATTTCTCATAGGATTTGTGACAGTAGCGTACTTTTGCAACTGTAACCCTTTATTTTCAAGAGATTGTGTAGAGACATAGAAACGATCCATCTCTCTTCGAACATTTGGTCGAACCGTTTTCGAACTATAAACATCTGTATTGTTTTGATAGAGACACGCTTTCATCAATTCTGCCGCTTTCGAATTAACATATACAGCAAACTCACGAATAAATTTTTGAGAAGGTAACTTTTCGCTTCTCGAAATCGAATATCTCTCCTGATAGATATTCCGCTCCTTATGTTTGCTCTCTAATTTTTCTGACAATGCCACTGCTTTTGTTAAAAGATCCTGATACTCTCCTCCATGTTCTAGTACATCTTCCGTATCATCTACAGTTAAATTTTTTGTAACTGTGATTTGTCTTCGATCGTATGTGACATCCTTTAAATTTGCATCTTGATCAAACGTAAATGTCACACATAAAACATTTCTTTCTTTTCCTTCTCGTAGCGAAATATGTTCCTCGCAAAAGTCAACAGGTAGCAGTGGAAATACCAATTTATTTTGCCCACTCTGTAAATATATCGTGCGATTCCATTCTAAAGAATGTTTTAAAAGACGATATGACTTTTTTAAATAAGGTGTTATATCAGCGATATAAACACGTAAAATCGTCTCTTTTTTATCGTTTGTTTCAAGTGCAAACGCATCGTCTAATAAAGATTCTCTATGAGCATCTACCGTAAGAATGATTGGTTCTTCTTGCGAAGGTAATACAGGAGCTTCAATCGACGAGAGATGATTCTCTAGCTCCTCTTGTTTCCAGCGTTCATAAAGTTGATAGTGCTCGATCATTTGAGGAAGCGATGTTAAATAGTCGCACGATTCTCGCACTTGTCGATAAAGTTCAAACATAGGCTCATTCTTCCCATTGATTCGAATTGTATTTCCTCTACGCTGATACCTTTTTTTAGCCGTCCATAAATCAGGCAAAAAGTGTCGCGGAACTTCCATGGTATAGTCTTCGAACAGTTCGACAAAAGTTTTTATCATCTGCTTTAAATGAAGATGCGCTAAATCTAAGTGGCCTCCTTTAATAGAAGTAATATACTCAACTATAATATGTTCTAAAAAAGTTTCTCCATCTTTTTGCATATACAACAAAGAAGGTTCCTTTTTCAAAAGAGAAATCAACTGTTTTCGTTCATGTTCACTCTTTACCATTTCGATCATATCATCCATCGTTAGAATGTGCCCATAATCTTGAAAAACTTTCCATCTTCTCTTTGCTTCTTCCAATCCGGGTTCAACCTCTTCAAACGAAATTTGTTGTAAATTTTCCCAATAGACCGGACACTCTTGAAAAGAACGATCTAAATCGTACTGTTCGAGAAAGAAAATTTCTTTTCCATAGGACAATATCGTCTCATAAGAAATAGGAGACTCCCGTAACAAATCCTCTAAACTTGAAAATTTTCGCTCGTTCATCCAATGCTTCCATCGATACATTTCATATACTTCATCCATGTGACTTCCCTACTTTCTCAGATTAACACTCACCAACTCCAACGTATCTGTTAACTGCTCTATTCTTTTCATAATGCGACGTGCCTTCACTTCATCAATCTTTTCTTTACTCACACTCAAATGTGCTTCCAATAACGATAAATCTAAATTGGAAGTAAAAAATGTCGGTAATTTTTCCTGCATTCGATATTGAAGTATCGTACACAAGATCTCATCTCTTCCCCATACCGTCGTACTTTCTGCCCCAATGTCATCGATCAGTAACAATGGTGCAGTTTGGACAATGTGAAATTTATCTTTAAAATCAGCCCCAAACGAACTCTTTAACTCTCTTAAAAATTCTGGCCAAAACACGATCGCACTCTTGACGTTTTGCTTTGCAAGCTCATGAAACATCGCGGCGATCAAATACGATTTACCACTACCAAAACTACCATGTAAGTAAAGTCCTTTTTGATGAGGATTCTTCTTATAGTTTTTAATAAAGTGATTCATCCACTTCATGATAGGTAATCTATTCTTATCATCCCCATAGATATCTTTCATTTTGGCAGCACGAATATCACTAGAAATTCCAAACGTCTCGATATTTTTAAGGCATAGATCTTCTCTTCTTCTCTTTTCTTGAAAAAGGCAAGCCCGATAGTCGAATTCAAGAATTTCTCCTTTGACTTTAGGTAAATAACGATACCCTTCTACTTGGTTTTTGCACTCTATCAACCCCTTACATCCATCACAATTCCGACACTCTTTCGCACTATCTTCTAAGGAAGATGTATACTTCATAAGTACATGTGGATCCATCTTTAATGCTGTTACGAGCTTCTTAAAATATGGATCTTTACAGGCATTCTGAAATTCATTTAAAAGGACATTATCCATATTGCGAAATCCAGCACTCTTTAAACTTTCTTTTACTGTCTTCATACTTTCACCTACTTATACTGCATTAGAATTTCTTTCATCTCTTGTTCTTCTTCTGTACTCAAGTTTGACTTTTCAATCGTCTCATCGAACCATACCGGCTTTTCCGATACTTTCTTCGCACCAGTTTTCTTCTGATAAGATTTCTTGCTGCGTTGTTCTTTTTGTGCGATCGCCATCGCATCTTCTACCGTCTCAACATGACTACGCACCCACTGTGTTGCTATCGCGATCATAAAAGATTTCGTCAATTTATTCTGGTTAATCTTTAATACATAATCGACGAGTACATTGACGACTCCTGGTTTCAACCCCATATCGACCATTAAATATTCGAGTGTGGCTAAATCTGTCTTACTTGGACGTGCTCCATGATTCTTACGACATAAGAAATCATATGGTGTTATCGTTTCAAATTGATAGATAATCTTTGCCTTGTTGGACGTATCACCAACCGGTTTTCGTAAATATTCAGGTTGTGTCTTATAGACGAAGCTTGGTAGCTTTCCATCGTTTTCAAATTGATAATATTTACGAGCATTCTTGCGAATTAACTGTTTATCGATCGTATGTTTTTCGCTGATCGAATTGCGAATTAGATCACTCATCTCATCATCCGATAAATCATAGATAAAAGATAATTTATATAAAAGATCTTTCGTATCTTTTGTAATGCTTCGAGGATTCAACACCTCATCAGGAATCATAGATAGAATACTCGGTAAATCTATCTTAGCGATAAAATCTAAATTTCTCTTATTTCTCTTTTTGATGTCCGATACTAAGTGATCCATCGGACTCGACGTGACAGATTCAAACACATCGCTAAATAAGTGTGTAACATCCTCATACTCTTTTAAATTAAGTTTAGGAACTTTAAAATATTCTACAATCTTATCATATTCTTTCATTCCTACATTATTGTATAATGTCGTACTTAAAATTGGGTTATTAAAAAATTCTGCGGGAGATAAAGGAGAATATAACTGATAGACATAATGATTCACAGAGTCTCTTTTCACATATGTCTTCAAAAGTCCAATCGCCTCTAATTTTTCCCTTGCTTCCATAATTTCAGAAAGACGACACCCCATATTTGTCATCAAATGATGGTGTGTCCATTCGCAGGAACAAATCTCCAACTTATCTAAATAAGACCACAATGTAAAATATAAACTAATAGCAGAGGTTCCAATAATGGGCTGATAAAGTGTAATGAGTAACTTCCGATCTTGATCGTTCAAAATCGTTTGATTCGCTACAATATACGTATCTGCAGGTAATAAACTCGTACTCGCCATAACTTCACCTCTTTAAATTATAGTTTACCACAAATAAAATAAATGAAAAAGACGAAATGTTATTTTTCGTCTTCTTTTAACTCTGCTTCTAAGAGTTCTTTTTGATCCTCATAGAATAAAGTATCTGGTCTTTTGTTAAATATGTCGGCAATCTTTACCGCCATACGATAAGAAAGCCTTCTTGTTCCATTTTCGATTTGACAGTAGAATGGTTTGCTAATTCCAAGTCTCTCTGCCATAATCTGTGTGGTATATTTTTTCTTTTTTCTTAATTCTTTTAATTTACGATACATAATACTACCTCCATCGCTACTGTCAGTATACCATTTTTTCAGACTTTCGTCCATAAGTTTTGTTCGAAAAACGAGAAATGGAAATTTTTACCATTTCTTATTTTTCTACATTATGATATACATGTTGTACATCCTCAATATCGTCTAATAAAGTAAGTAATTTATTAAAATCAGCCAAGTCGTCTCCTTGTAATACGACTTTATCTTTTGGCAACATTGCTATTTCATCTAAAGCAAACTCGATTCCTGGTTTCGCTTTCGTGATTGCCTCTTTGATAGCATATAAATCAGATGGATTTCCATAGATGATAATCTCGTCACCTTCTACTTCGATATCTTCAACATCGATATCTGCCGCGATCAAAGCATCCATCACTTCTTCTTCGTTCATACCTTTTACGCCAACCATACATAGATGATCATACATATATGCGACACTTCCGATCGCACCCATCTTAGCAGACGTTTTGTTAATTGCGGCACGTAAATTTGATACACTTCGATTTACATTATCCGTCAAACAATCTACGATCAAAGTAGATCCACTTGGTCCAAATAATTCGTATCTAGCACTCGTATAACTCTCATCGACACCACTATTTACCTTGTCGATTGCACGTTTGATAATATCAGATGGAACTTGCTCTTTTTTCGCTCTTTCCACCAAACGTTTTAATACTGCATTACTCGCTTCTTCCGTACCACCATTCTTAGCTGCTTGATAAATTTCACGTGCATACATAGAATATAACTTTGCTTTTGCTGCACCAGTTTTTTGAATACTTGCCTTTCTTACTTCGTATGCTCTTCCCATGTTGTACACCTCCTAGTCCCATAATATCATACTATCTTTTACTCTGTTTGACAACCATTTGTCTCTACTTTCGCAACACTTTTTTTAAGAGCATCACGTGCTGCTTCCTGCTCTGCTTCTTTTTTGCTATGCGCGGTTCCGCGCCCGTAAGTAATCCCATCGATCTTGACTACGACTGTGAAAATCTTATTGTGAGCTGGCCCCTCTTCATGAACAATTTGATATTGCAAACTCTTCTTTGTCGTCTGCACTTGCTCTTGTAATAATGATTTATAATCATCGAAAAAATCGATTTTCTCATCTTCGATCATCGGTACCACTGTATCGTAGATAAACTTTTTTGCAACCTCTAATCCTTGATCTAAATAAAGCGCTCCTGTAAATGCCTCAAATATATCAGCGACGATCGCCTTACGATACTTTCCACCATGTTCTAACTCTCCTTTTCCTAAGAGAAGTTCTTCGTTAAGTCCGAGACGAAGAGAATATTCGTATAGAGCATTCTCACATACATACTGACTTCTCATCTTCGTCATAACCCCTTCCTCGTAGGAAGTATGTAGATATAAATATTCACTCATGATAACTTCTAATACTGCATCTCCCAAATACTCAAGTCTTTCGTAACTTTCGACATTTTCTTCATTCGCATAAGAAGTATGCGTAAAAGCAGTTCGATAAAGTTGTTCGTTGTCCGTTTGTATCTTTAATTTATCTAATATCTTCATAAGATCACCGTACCCATTCTATCATATTCTATTCCCTTTGTCTAAATTGCTACTTTCTTTTTTTCAATACTTCTTGTACGTGTGCTTCCACTTTTACTAAATCATACAAAATGGCAAGAGTTGGCACTGTTAAAATGCATACTAACAACTGATAATAAATCGCTTGATCCTGTGCGAACACTAAAACGAAAAAAACAATCAAGAAGGAACAGACTCTTCCCATATCTAAAACAAACTCACGTAAGACGAAGTGTTCTGTACTATAGGAGCTTAGATTTTCTATGTCGATCATATTATAAGCATAATGAGAATATCCATATTCTCTTAACGGATTTAGTAAATAATAACAAATATTATAAAGGATCACTGTCGTCGGACTAAGTGTAAACAAGTAAATGATGGAACTACATGCGAGTCCAATGAGAGAAAAAGCCGTCATCTTCATCATCTTATCTCCTAGTATTTTCTTTCCTAAGATATATGAAACGATCGCTGAAATCATAGCAAAAATAGAATTCAAAGACCCTAGGGAAAATTCACTTTGAAATGCGAGAAATATTAAAATTGGAAATACCATATCCGTAAGTGCTTTCCCACTAAACCCCTCTACGAAAGCGATTCGATATAATCGTTTCAAGTCTTTGCTATCTCTAACTTTTTTCTCGTATTCTTTTAATTGAACTTTTTTGATATTCGAAGTTGGCATATGAAGAGATAACGATAGCAAAAATAAAAATGCTGTCAATATCGTCATAATGATAAATACGTAGTGATAAGAACCCATAGTAATCAAACTACCTAAAGTAATCGGTGTAATAATATTCACTACCTTATCGATCGCTTTCGAATATCCGAGATACCGAATTCTCTGATCTAGATTGTTAAAATGATACGTAGATATATCGTAGGCATACCAATAAAGACCACTTGAAATTCCATATAAAATTGCAACAAAGACGATATGGCTTGCTAACTCTTTTTGAAACACAACGAGAAAAATCGAAAATAAAAAACAAAAGAATATTCCGATCCGGTAAACGTCGAGGAGTCTTTTTTGATTCACGTATTTCGATAAAATATAAAAAGAAAGAGGCATGACGCAATACAAAATAACATTAAAAATCACAAGTGGTTCATACCCAGCTTTTTGAAATAAAAAAATACTTAAGAATGTCGCAATCATGATGCGAAGAACTCCATTTGAATTATGAATCAACATCAATCGTTTCGCATTACTTGTCAACTGATCATTCATACTTTCACATCCTACTAACATTCTACCATATTTTTTTAAATGCTTCTAGATGATACAAAAAACAAAATAGGAACATTTACAATGTTCCTCCTTTTTAGTATAATAGATATGTGATGCGTATGAAAAATATCTTACTACATGGAATTGATTTATATCAAAGAATACCAGGTCAATTCCATTTAAATTGCAGGCATGTTCCAACTTGCTCCAACTATGCAAAAGAAGCCATTCAAGTTTACGGAGCATGGAAAGGAAGCATTCTTGCAGTCAAAAGAATTTTAAAATGTAACCCATGGGGAACGAGCGGATATGATCCCGTGCCAAAAAAAGGAGAATAATATGAAAAAATTAGGAATACTATTATTAGCGATCGTTGTATCAAGTTTTGCAACCGGATGTTTAAAACGAGATGACTTAGAAGGAATTGAAATTTACACAACGACTTACCCAGTTGAATATATTACACAAAAATTATATGGTGACCATAGCACTGTCAAAAGTATCTATCCGGATGGTGTCGACGTGAAAAACTATAATCTGACAAACAAACAGATCAAAGATTATAGTAAAGCAAGTATGTTTATCTTCAACGGACTTTCTAAAGAAAAAGACTACGTCATACCGATGGTCAACGAAAATAAAAATATCAAGATCATCGATACGACACTCACGATGGAATATAATCACGAAATGGAAGAATTATGGCTCGATCCATCTAACTTCTTGATGCTAGCGCAAAATATTCGAAATGGATTAAAAGAATATATTAATAATCACTATTTAAAAAATGAAATCGAAGATCGTTACAACGAACTCCGTATCGAAGTATCCAACTTAGATGCAGAACTAAAATTAATTAGTGAAAGTTCTGACAATCCTGTCATCGTCGTATCAAACGACGCATTCAAGTTTTTAGAAAAATATGGATTTACCGTAATTTCATTGGAAGAAAATAGCAATCTAACCGATAAGACTGTCGCCGATGTTAGAACGATGATTCAAAATGAAACAATTAACTACATTTTTACGATGGATAACGAACAAGTCAATAATACGATTACACGTTTACAAAAACAAACCGGAGTTCAACTCCAGACCTTCCATAGTATTTCCAATCTAACAGAGGAACAGAGGAGCGAAAAGAAAGACTACATTACATTGATGTATGAAAACTTAGAATTATTAAAAAACGAGTTATATGACTAATTTAGATTGACTTTCCCTGTCATTTATGATAAAGTGGTAAGGCATAGGGAAAAAACCAAAAATAAGAGAATCAGTATAAGGAGGATAGTATGGCAAAGAAAATAACTTCAAAAAAACCATTAGCAGGAAATAGAAGATCACACGCATGTAATGCAACAAGACGTGTGCAAAAACCTAACTTACAAAAAGTTACATTAGATAACGGAGAGTCAGTAAGAATGACTGCTAGAGAGCTTAGAACATTAAACAAAGCTTCAAAAAATGCTTAATAAAAAAGAAAAAGTTGGAAAGTCCAACTTTTTTTATATTTGTTGTAACGCTTGATAAAACTGTTGTACCGTATCTTTGATTGCACTGGATAGTTCCATATCTGGGATCGGTTGTAATTGATCTAGATGTGCTTGGTTGACAATAATCTGGCCAAGATAATTACTGTTCATAAATGCCTGATATGTCTCCTCTGTCTCTGTGTGACTCGTCAGTGTAATAGACGAGATCATATGATCTAACGTATAAATTTGTAACGTATAATTTCCCGAACTCGTACTATCTAAAACTTCGTAAATATGATATGGAGCTTGGATTTGATCACTCACAATTTGATACTCTTGCGGCACAATTTCCTCTTCCGTAGGCGGTTGCACTGTTTCTTCTTCTACTATTGGAATAGGTGTAGTTGGATATGTCGTTCCAATATATACTCCTAATAACAAGATACATGTCCATGCGATACAAAATGGCAACATAGCTACATTGAATTGGAATCTTGCCCTACTTCCGATCATATCAAAAGCAAAGACAAATGCATGTAAAAGTAAAATACTTAAAGCAACTCCTAATTCAATTGGAAATAAAAACCGGAAAATGACAGTTAAAATACCTAATGTGATTCCATATAAAATTTGACCAATCGGTGTAGTTGGTGATGTGACAGGATCTGCTGCAACATAAATTGCGCCAAACATAAGACCACCTATCATCACTTGATAAAACGAATACCATAAACCAAGGCCTTGATAAGCTCCGATCATATAAGAGATTACAAATACTGTGCCAATATAAAATACTGGAATCTTCCACTTTATCGCTCGATTTACCACGAGGTAGATAAAACCTAACAAGCATAAAATTGCACTCGTCGTTCCGAGACCTCCTGGTACCATACCAATCACAAAATTTAACATGCGAGTAAACGGAGCTACAAATACCTGATAGTTGCCGATACCATCGGTTGCAAGCATCATTTCCATTGGCGTTTGTGTAAATCCGTTCGACGCTTCTAATGAGCTAAAGCTTCCACCATTAGATGCTATAATACTTCCGAAAAGAATCATTATGAAAACATAACCAATCAAAGATGGATGAAACGTATTTTTTCCGAATCCACCAAATGCCATCTTGCCAACCAGTGTTGCAACTACACTTGAAAGCAGTACTAAATAAAGAGGTGTATGTAACGGTAGAAGTAAGGCCAAGATAATTCCCGGCAAATAAAAGTAAGTATGTTTTAAAAACTGAGAGAACGAAAACGGCTCTTTCTTTATTTTTTGTCTGATCCATAAATATCCTAATTCTGATAAAAATGATCCTAGAACACTCACTCCAATCACCAAGAGAGGCAAGAACAAGTCATATATGCCTGAAAGTCCCTTGATGTATGGGAATACTCCATTTTTGAAAAATGCGAATAAGACAAGAGGTAAAAGCGCAATCAAATAATGTTGCACAAGTTGACTTGTCGATTGTTCCGCATGAATATGAGTGCTACGATTGATATGAAATTTCCTCATTTTACTCACTACTTTCTTCTAACATTTTTTTTGCTTCGACTACTTTTTCTCTCACGTTGATACGAGCAGGACAAATGTAAGAACATAAACCACATTCGATACAACGATCCGCTTGTAGCTTCTGTAATTTCTTAATATCTCCTTTCGCTCGTGCAATGAGAACCGGACTCAACTTTGCAGGACAATGTTCTACACATTTGCCACAACGAATACAAGTCGTCGCTTCCAACTCTTTTTGCTTTGGAAGGACTAACACGCAATTTAAATTAGCACTTACAACCAAATCATCATCTGGCAAAGACTTTCCCATCATAGGCCCACCAGCCACAAAATAAAGATCTTCACCTTTATGATATCCACCGATCGTTTCGATCACATCGCTTACTTTCGTTCCTATTTTTACTTGGATGTTTTGTGGATCTTTCAACATTTCTCCCGTAAAGGTAACAACCCTCTCTGTAAGTGGTGCATGGTACTTCAATGCTTCATAAATCGCATACATCGTAGAAACATTGCTTACAATAATACCACGTTCTACAGAAGTCACCTGATAACTAACTCGTTTGAGTTGATATACAAGCCCCTTCTCCCATCCAGATGGATATCCATTTGAAACAGGAGCAATTTTGATTTTTAGATAGGTTCCAACAAAATTAGACAATAATTCGATCAATTCTGTATTTCCTTTTTTAACAGCAATCAAAGTTTCGTCGATGTGACATATCTCCATCACGGCATCGATTGCTTCCAAAATTTCTTCTACATGCTCTTTTAATAGGGCAAAATCAGCAGTAATATATGGTTCACATTCTACTGCGTTGATAATCAACGTATGAATCTTTTTATTCGTATTATATTTGACATACGTTGGAAATCCAGTACCACCCATTCCTACGATTCCCATCTCTTGCAAACGTTCTATAAATTCCTCTTTGGTAAACTTGGTTAAATCTTTTTTTACACCCAACCGACGTTCTGTTTTTTCTTTAAAATCATTTTCAATCACGACACACTTTACTTTTTTTCCATTCAGATAAGTATGTTCTTCAAAGCCTATCACAGTTCCACTCACGCTAGAAGGAATTGGAATGCGTAAATTTCCTTTTCTTCTTCCGACAGACTGTCCTTTATATATATAATCTCCCTTTTTTACAAGACGTGTGATATTCTCGTCATCCTGATTGACAAGTGGGATATAAACATAATTTGGCCTTTGCGCAATCTTGATTTTTTTCTTCTCTGTTGCTTTTTTGAAACTAGGTATTTTCGTAAAAAACACGGCCACCCCTCCAATCTAATTTCATTATACATAGTTTTCAACCAAATGAAAAGAGACTCAATTACTTTTGTAGTCTCTATACATCTTTTTTACATCGACTTGGCGCATGTAAATACATTTTCTTTACAGTTTCAGTGACAGCTTTCGTATTCTTCTCCATCGTTTCATCATACAGTCCTAACTCTGAATTTACAAATTGTCCTAGAGGTGTTCCTCTCATCGGAGTTAATTCTACCAAAAGCGTTCCTGAAAGCATAGACTTAATTCTTGCATCCATCGTCGTATAGCTTGTATTAGATTTTACTTGGTATTTGGTTTCATCTGCATATACTTTTGCGAGCATCTGATTATAGTCAATTTCCACCGGTTCTAGTTGATCTTTCCAAGGTGATACACCAATATCATCCAAATAGATAACTTGCCCACCACAAGCGTGATATATAATGCTTCCAACTACGTGATGAGAATGAATACAAGTATCGTAAAAATGAAGTAACGCTCTATTTTCTTCCTCTAATTGAAAGTCTTCATTCTTTGTCGGACAACCATATGGACCCGGCTCCGTAAGACATAAAAGACGACGATGTCCTTCTCCAAATATCTTCCTACCCTCCAGTGTATCTTTCAAATATTTTGTAGGTGTTACATTTGAATTCAGATCCACTCCGTTTCCATTACTACTCCACGCAATCATAACTCCTTTGGGATAATGATAACGATCATCTAACCATTGCAAGTGCGCTTTTAACTTGGCGTGTTTTTCGTCGATCGCATCCCATGTAGCACGTGAAAACATATCCAAACATAACGATGTCTCTCCAGTATCATCAATTTTACAATTTCCATAATACGTCGTTGCTAAGAATTGTTCTGTTACTTCGCTTGTATTCCGCGGAATCAAAGCACGAATCGCACTCGTTACAATAATCGTTCCCTCTGGATTTAAAATTGGCAAGAAATGAAGCGTCACTTTCAAAGGATCTAAATCGATCGTCCCATTTGATAGTTGCTCCATAAAATAAATTAAAAAACAATTTCCAATCAATTCTGTCGCATGTGTTCCTGCCGTTAAAATAACATGGGCATTCCCAGTACCATAAGTATAGTGCAGAAGTGGATAGCCATATGTTGTATACCCAATCGGTTGCATTTTTCGAATAACTTTCGGATCTAATTGATCTAAATGCTGCAACATTTCTTCATAATCCAATATTTTTCCCATATGATCACCATGACTATTATATCATAAAGTCATGAAAAAAAGGTCAAACCCTTAGACCTGACCTTTTTTCTATTTAATCATAAAACTGACACCTTTCTTTTCGTTCTTTACGCTAATTTCATAATTACACAAGGCGAGAGTTTTTTTGACGATCGACAACCCTAACCCGAATTGCCCATTGATACCTTTTTTATAAGGGGTAAAGATATCATTTAAAATATTTGGATCGATATTAGGACCATCGTTATATAGTTGCAGTGTGTTTTTCTTTAACGTAATTTTAACCTCGTGTTCTGCATAGCGTATAAAATTTTGAAGCATATTGTCAATCACAGCTTCCCACATATCCTCACTTCCGCGATAGATTGTGTTCTTGTCTTTCAATTCTATTTTCCAAGAGAGCTGTGGTGCAACCACTTTGAACTTATCAACTGATTTTCGAATCACTTTCACAACATCAATATGCTCTTCTTTATAATTTTTTGAATCTTTGATATAGTTTAACTTATTCAAGTATAGTAAGGAGTGTACTTTGAGTTCTAATTTATCCACCTGCTGTTTAATGATTTCAAACCCATCGGCAGGTGCTTGTACCCCATCTTCTATCGCTTCGATATACGATTTTATGACTGTGAGAGGAGTTTTAAAATCATGCGATATGTTTTGGTACATTTGGTTTTTATATTCTTCTTCTTCTTTTAATTTTAAGTGCATATTGTCAATGGCGTTAGAAAGCGCCATCAATTCATCATCGTCACCATAACGATATCCGTCTTTATAATTATCATTTGATAAGTTGTCTACTTTTTCCTTTAAATGCTCAATTTTTAACACTAGTCGTCTCGACCAAAAGATCAACAGTGCGGCAATTAAAAGAACTGTAATTAAGATGATAGGAAATATCGTATATAAGATATCTTTCTTCATTTGCAAAATATAACTATCATCAGTAATTGAAATCTTAGTTACATATTGATTATATGAGGTATTGTAATAATATGTAGCACCTAAGAATTTAAATTTTCCGTAATCTTTATCTATAAATCTTAAGACTTGCTCTGGATTAGCAGAGATCACTTTAGATAAATTGTCACTCGCAATAATTTCATTGTCACCCGTTACGTAGAGGTATGCAACCGTACTATTAACCTGGCTACTATCGATCTCATAATCGATCAATTCCAAAGGTTGTTTTAAATATTGATAAATGTTGTTTTCATAAACCGGCATCAAAGTACGTGGGAGTAAAATACCGAGCGACATAAATATAATCATACATATAATAAACCCAATTGAAATCAATTGATGACTCAATGTTTGCTTTAGGTTCTTTGTAGGTTTCGAAGCCCTCATATAAGTCGATACCCAAATCCGTAGAGAGTATTAATGTGAAGATTCGGCATTTTCTTTCGTAAACGTCTGACTAGATCATCTACGACACGATCACTTCCAAAATAATCTTCGCCCCAAACATTTTTCAATATGTCATCTCGACTAAATGATTTATTTTTATGATTGATAAATAAAAGTAATAAATCAAACTCTAACGTTGTTAAATTAATCTCTTTTCCCTGCTGATATACCATTCGTTTCGATAAATTAATTTCGTAATCTTCATATGTGACTTTATCCGATGGATGATTATCGTAAACACGCTTCATCATGTTGTTCACACGTAACACGAGTTCTTTAGGAGAGTAAGGTTTGGTTACATAATCATCACTTCCAAGCTCTAAACCGATGATTTTATCTAGATCTTGATCACGTGCAGATGTGAATATAACTGGAACATCTTTCGACTCTTCCCTGATTTTTTTAATAATATCATATCCACTAATTTGATCACCCAACATAATGTCTAAAATCCATAAATGAACTTCATTTCCTATATAATTCATCGCGTCTTCTCCATTCAAGAAGTTAACCACTTCATAGCCTGCGCGGGTTAAATAGGATTTGATTAATTGATTTAAATTTTCTTCATCTTCTACTAAGCAAATCTTATACATAATAACACCTCGTTTAATAGTATATCACTATTCTATTTTCATTTCTACTCATTATCACCATCCCTTCTGTCGTGTTTAGGAGTGTATTTTTATATTTTCATTTTATTGTTGCTTCTGTCATGTTATTTTATTTTCACTGTTTTTTATCACCTCCGATACTTACATTCTAAAGAAAAATTATGGTAAGAATTTAAAAAGAATGTGGGAAATTGTGGAATCGCCCCACAAAAAAAGATTCAACCTAAATTGAACCTTACTTTTCAACCCATTTAGAAAGCACATCTGCAATAGAAGCATGAATGACTAAGTCTGCCAAATGGTCATACGGAGTTTCCGTTTGATTGATCAAAACCAAATGTTTCCCTTTGAAATAATGAACTAAACTTGCAGCCGGATAAACAGCCAAAGAAGTTCCACCAATGATAAACATATCACAATGTGAAATCGCTTGTATTGCCGCTTCAAACACATCGTTATCAAGTGGTTCTTCATACAAGACGACATCTGGTTTAATTCTACCACCGCAGGAACATTTAAAATCGCGATGTTTTTCTAAAATGTCCTCTAAAGAATATTTCCTACCGCAGCTTTGACATGTATTTCTATGAATACTCCCATGGAGTTCTAAGACATTTTTACTTCCAGCTTTCTGATGTAACCCATCGATATTTTGCGTAACCACAGCTTTTAACTTTCCAATTTTTTCTAAGTGTGCTAATGCTTGATGAGCTAAGTTTGGCTCTGCCTTCGGATACACTAAGTGTTTTAAATAAAATTCTTGAAACTCTTCTGGATGTTCTTCGTAAAACGTGTGAGAAAGCATAATCTCTGCTGGAAACTCACGATTTTGATACAATCCTCTCGCACCACGAAAATCTGGGATCCCGCTTTCCGTAGATACACCAGCCCCTCCAAAGAAAACAATATAATTACTCTTTCGTATCATTTCTTCCAACGTATCCATTTTTTCACCTACCCTAATGCAATATCTAAAATCATCATCAATACAAAACCAAGTGCCACTCCAATCGTACCTAAATTAGAATGTTCCCCTGTATGAGATTCCGGAATCAATTCTTCTACCACCACATAAATCATTGCTCCAGCCGCAAACGATAATAAAACAGGTAAAATAGGAAGCACTTGACTCGTCAACAAAATCGTAATTGCTGCTCCAATCGGTTCGACCACTCCCGATAGTGCCCCATGCAAGAACGCTTTTTTCTTAGTGAACCCTTCACTTCGAAGTGGCATGGAAATGATTGCACCTTCTGGAAAATTTTGAATAGCAATTCCAATCGAAAGAGCGAAGGCACCTGCAAGTGTAATTCCCGTGTTAGAATCTGCAAAGCCTGCGAAGACAACTCCTACTGCCATTCCTTCCGGAATATTGTGCAGAGTAACGGCGAGAAGCAACATCGTAGACTTTTTTAATCGTGCTCTTACACCTTCTGGTTCATTGCTATGAAGATGTAAATGGGGAATTATTACATCTAATAACAATAGAAATCCGATTCCTAGCAAAAAACCAATCGAAGGTGCTATCCATGGAGTTTGTCCTTGTTCTTCTGCCATTTCGATTGCCGGCACTAACAAAGACCAGACAGAAGCTGCAATCATAACACCTGATGCAAAGCCTAGTAACGATTTTTCTAGTTTCTCGGGGAGCGTATGCTTCATGAAAAAAACCATCCCTGCCCCAAGCATCGTTCCAATCAGCGGAACTATAATTCCTATCATTATATTCATATGATCACCTTACATTCCCATTATATCACGTATAATGAGTTTAGTAAATTGAACTGACTTTATTTTCAATTTGC
>ERZ1643251.1424-NODE-1424-length-27189-cov-4.428577_pt1 | contig 27189 bp, 19 predicted proteins | sample MGYA00579261_ERZ1643251 | MGnify/ENA primary metagenome ERZ1643251 (study PRJEB29033, sample SAMEA4952267) | chicken gut metagenome | biome: Broiler Chicken; feature: Gastrointestinal Tract; material: Caecum | place: Ireland | collected 2018 | study: Broiler... | reverse complement strand
CTTTTCTGCATGGTAATTACCTAATATTTTGCAGGAATTTTTTATAAGCAACGAAAGCGCCTCCACTACCGACAAAAAAGCGCGTAATCATGAGGGAAGCCCCACCTTGACAAAAACATTGGCATTACAGCAAAATATCACTCACAACAAGGAGATTGGCATCGCACACCGCAAGGGGTAGTGTCACGGCAATGACGTCACACACTGCAAAGGGATAGCGCCACAGTAATGACGTCGCACACAGCAAAGAGATTGCATACAGGAAAAACATTCGCACTGCGGAGAAATTGCACTGCGTACGACTTCAAATACGCAGGAAAACAACGAGAAAGCCATTTCCTTTTGCACGCACGGAAAATCCGAACAGGAACCGCAAAATTAAAATAAGATAGTGATAATTCGCTTGATCGGTCTTTGAGCCGTCCTATTGCAGGACGGGCTTTTTATTTATGAAAAAATTTGTAAAATATGTGAAAAATATCCCTTCAAACAGTTGACAATCTTTTTCATATATATTATCATAGCGTCCGTTGGTTTATTTTTATTAAACTTTACGTTTAATTTTACGAGAGTTGCGTAAAACCTGACGAAAAGTTTAGTATAGCAAAACGACACGGAGGTTTTTATGCAGCTCGGCAGAAAGATCCGAGACCTACGACAGCAGTACAATCTCACACAAGGCGAGCTTGCCGACCGATGCGAGCTGACTAAGGGATACATCTCTCAGCTGGAAAACGACCTGACAAGCCCTTCCATCGCCACGCTTACAGACATTCTTAATGCACTCGGAAGCAATCTTTCCGACTTCTTCCGCGAGGACTCTGACGAAAAGATCGTCTTTTCCCAGGACGAGTACATCGAAAAGCAATCCGACGGCATGGTCTGGAACTGGCTGATTCCAAATGCACAAAAAAACATGATGGAGCCCGTGCTCGTCGAGCTTGAGCCCGAAGCCGCCGCCCCCATCGATTTTCCCCACGACGGAGAAGAGTTCGGCTATGTTCTGGAAGGCCGCATCTCCATTATCGTCGGCGGGAAGGCACACCCTGCCAAGAAAGGCGAAAGTTTCTATTTTACCGCCAACCGCGAGCATCGTATCGTCAATAAAGGCAAGGGCCGCGCAAAATTTTTGTGGATCTCCACTCCCCCTAACTTCTGAAAATAAATCCATATTATATAAAGGAAAAACCATGGCAGAACACATCATCGAACTTCAGAACGTCACCAAGTACTATGATGACACGCTCGTCATCGACAACGTGAGCTTCTACGTCAACCGCGGTGAATTCATCACCTTTCTTGGCCCGTCGGGCTGCGGCAAGACGACGACGCTCCGCATGATCGCGGGTTTTGATCTTCCGACAAGCGGAAAAATCCTGCTGAACGGAAAGGACATCTCCGATCTTCCGCCCAACAAACGTCCCGTCAATACCGTGTTCCAGCGCTATGCGCTTTTCCCCCATCTCAACGTATTTGAGAACATTGCTTTCGGACTTAAGTGCAAGCGCGTACTCAACACCTATTGCAACGACGAGGGCAAGCAGTATACGAAGAAAGAAAAGCTCTCCAAAAAGGAGATCCGCGAGAAGGTAGAAAAAGCCCTCGAACTGGTCGATCTCGAGGGATTTGAGAAGCGCTCTATCTCCACGCTTTCGGGCGGGCAGCAGCAGCGCGTTGCCATTGCGCGCGCTATCGTCAACGAGCCCGAAATCCTGCTCCTCGACGAGCCCCTCGGCGCACTCGACCTGAAGATGCGCAAGGAGATGCAGATCGAGCTCAAAGAGATGCACAAGCGCCTCGGCATCACCTTCATCTACGTCACGCACGATCAGGAAGAAGCCCTCACGATGTCCGATACGATCGTCGTCATGGCGGACGGCGTCGTTCAGCAGATCGGAACCCCCATCGACATCTATAACGAGCCCTCCAACACGTTCGTCGCCGACTTCATCGGAGAGAGCAACATCTTCAACGGTACAGTGACGGGCGAGCGTAAGGTTCGCTTCTGCGGAAAAATCTTTGAGTGCGTGGACGACTTCGATCGCAATGAGCCTGTTGACGTCGTCGTCCGCCCTGAGGACGTACAGATGGTCGCGCCCGACGCAGGCACGCTCAAGGGGAAGGTCATCTCGGTGGTCTTCAAGGGAATTCACTACGAAATCACCGTGCAGGTCGGGAAATACGAAGTCGTCGTACAGAGCACCGAAAGCAGAAAGGAAGGCGACGTCATCGGTCTCAACATCGCACCCGACGGCATCCACCTCATGAAACCCAAATATACTTCCAACGTCTATGAAGGAGTCATCACCAAGCGCAATACCGTCGCTTTCGCAGACGGCGAATTTGAGTGTGATGTCACCCAACTCTATCCCGGAAGTCATATCGACGAGGAAGAGTATCTTGTCACTGCGGCAGGCGAAAAACTCGACCTCACCGGCACCGAAGTCAAAGTGGAAATCGGCCTTCAGGACGTCACGATCAGCGACGACGAAGACGCGGGCGGCACAACGGGACACATCATCTCCATCATCTACAAGGGCGACCATTACCGCCTTATTGTGCGTACTGACGGCGAGGATGAGGAAGATTTCGTATTCGCTACGGATGATCTCTGGAACGAGAACGACCGCGTGTCCGTCATTGTTCCCAAGGACAAAATCAAGCTCACTCTCAAGCATGCGGAGGACAAAAAGAAATGAAATTGCGCTTTTCACGCAAGATGCTGGGGATTCCTTACGCGGTCTTTCTTGTCTTCTTTGTCATCATCCCCATGCTGGTCATCCTCTTTTATGCCTTCACGGATAAGTCGATGCGCCTCTCGTTCGGGAACTTCATCCAATTCTTCTCCGATCCGACAAAACTCAGCACCATCGTTTATTCGCTTGTCATCGCCATCATTACGACGGCGGTATGCCTGCTCATAGCTTATCCCGTTGCATATATTCTGGCGCGCAGCAAGATGAAAAAGAAGTTCATCCTTCTTCTCCTCTTCGTTACCCCCATGTGGATCAACTTCGTCCTGCGCATCAATGCCATCCGCGAGCTTTTAAGCTGGATCGGGCTTCTCGGCGAAGCAAACTACTTCAACACCATCTTCGGCATGGTCTATGACTTCCTGCCCTTCATGATCCTGCCGCTGTACACCACCATGCTCAAGATCGATGAGAGCCTCTATGAGGCAAGCTCCGACCTCGGCGCAAGCAGCTTCACCACCTTCACCCGCGTCACGCTTCCGCTCTCCATGCCCGGAATTGCAAGCGGCATTACAATGGTGTTCCTGCCCTCCATGACCAACTACGTCGTCTCCGACATGCTCGGAAACTCCAAAGTCACCATCATCGGTAAGTTTATTTACGAATACTTCGGAAGCAACTGGCACATGGGTTCGATGGTCGCACTCATCCTGCTCATCGTTGTATTCCTCTCCACCTGGCTGACAGGCGGATTCAAAGAAGAAACTGTAAGGGGGGCAACACTGTGAACAAAAAAGCAATTGCAATCAAATGCATCAAAGCAGCGTTCATCGGTCTCATCCTCCTCTTGATGTACGCTCCCATTCTTCTCCTCGCCGTCTACAGCTTCATCGATACCGACGTCATCGGAACTTCCGGCGGCTTTACCTTCGATCACTATACAGACCTCTTTACCGATTCGCAGGTTCTGACCATGATCGGAAACACCCTCGGGCTTGCATTCGCCTCGGCGGCTCTGTCCACTGTTTTGGGAACGCTTGGCGCAATCGGCATGTACTACAGCAAACGCCGCGTGAAGACCGCGATCGGCGCCGTCTCGCGCATCCCCATTATCAATGCGGAAATCGTCACGGCGCTTTCCCTCGCCATCATGTTTGTCGTCTTCGGGCTTCCGAAATCCTATTTTACGCTTCTCATCGGACATATGGTCATCAGTACCCCCTTTGTCGTGCTGTCCGTCATGCCCAAACTCAAGCAAATGGATAACTCCCTCTATGAAGCAGCGCTCGATCTGGGCGCATCTCCCGCAAAAGCGCTCTTTAAGGTCATCCTGCCGCAGATCATCCCCGGAATCATTTCGGGATTCATGCTTGCCATCACGCTCTCGCTCGATGACTATATCGTGACCGTCTATACACGCCCCTCGGGCTTTGATACCATCTCGACATACGTCTTCAACGCAACAATCCGCGGCAATGCTCACACGGCAGAGACTCTTTCCTCCTTCTGGGCTCTCACGACGATCATCTTCATCATCATTCTCATTGTCGTCATCGCGGCAAACCTCACAGGACGCAAAAAGGAGGTCAGAAAATGAACAAAAAACGCATTGGCGCCCTCGCGCTTGCAGCGTTCGCCTCCTTCCCCACGCTCCTGTTTGCTTCGGGTTGCAGCAAGGATGATACCATTGTGCTCCGCGTGTTCAACTGGGAAGAATACATCGACGAAGGCGGTGAAGGCTCCTATCTTTACGATTACGAGATCAACGAAGACGGCTCCGCGCCCCCCATCATCGAGGACTTTGAAGACTGGTACGAGGAAACCTACGGCACTCCTATCCGCGTAGAGTATTCCACCTTCGGCACAAACGAGGATATGTACAACCAGCTTCAGCTCGGCGATACTTACGACCTTCTGTGTCCCTCCGAATATATGATCATGAAACTCGCCGCCGAAGGATACCTTCAGCCTTATGACGATGAATTTCTTGATCCGAGCATTGAAGGCAACTATTACGCGCAAAACGTTTCCCCCTACATCCGCGAAATGTTTGAAAGCAACCGTATCAACAAGGAAAACCCTGACGATCCCTCTACCTGGGCAAATTATGCGGCAGGATACATGTGGGGCGTGACAGGATTCACCTACAACCCCGAATATGTCGACGGCGATGAACTCACCGAGCTCGGCTGGGACATCATGCTTGCGTCGCAGTACACCAACAAAGTAACGACAAAGGACAATGTGCGCGACTCCTATTTCGTTGCTCTTGCCATCTGCTATCGTGATGAAATCGAGGCCCTTGACAAAACCGCGCCCGATTACAATAAAAAGCTTACCGAGATCCTCAACCGCACCGATGATGAAACCATCCAAAAAGTAGAAGCCATCATGCACGAGATCGACGAAAACATCTACGGGTATGAGACGGATACGGGCAAGGCGGATATTGTCAGCGGGAAAATCTGGCTCAACTTTGCTTGGAGCGGCGATGCCGTCTACGCAATGGATCTTGCAGAAGCAGGCGAAGACGAAGAAGGCAACGAAACACAGAGCACCATTCTTGACTTCTTCATCCCTGAAGAATGCGCCAATCTGTGGTTCGACGGCTGGGTCATGCCCAAAGGCGCAAATAGACAGGCCGCTCAGGCGTTCGTCAACTTTATGTCCATGCCTGAAAATGCCGTAAGAAATATGTACTATATCGGTTATTCCGGCGTCATTGCAGGTGAAGAAGTCCTCAACTATGTAAAAGATTGCTACGAAATCGATCCCGAAGAATATGACAGCGAAGAGGACTATGTTTCCTACGACCTCTCCTATTTCTTCGGCGATACAGTCGAGGAAGGCAGTGCCGTCTTCTACGCCGACCGCGAACAAGCCGAACGCCGTCAATTGCATGCACACTACCCTACCGAAGACGTCACGAGACGTTGTGCCGTCATGGATTACTACGGGGAAACCGCAAACGAGGCAATCAACGAACTTTGGTCCCGTATCAAGAGCGAAACCCTCGATGCCTGGGCAATCGCTGTCATCTGTGTAGCCGTCGTTGTCGTTGTCCTGAGTATTCTTTATGCCAAATTCGGCGGAAAAATTGACTTCTTCCGCAGCAAACCCAAAAAAGGCTATCACCGCATCAAACAGGAAAATTGCCGATAAAGAAACCACAAAAAAGCACGGGCGCAAACCCGTGCTTTTTTTATTTGCAGCGATTTTCTCGCTGTCTTTACAAAGATTATAAAATTCGGATTATAAGATTGGATATCAAGCCCCTAGCTGTTCGCAAAAAAACATCAAAAGAAATCAAGGAATTTAGGAGCATAACTGATTTTCAGGCAATCAGATTTTTTCTTCTGGCATATTTTACAACGTTACGGTAGCGCCCTTTGATCGTTCTGACCAACCACCGCCATTTCCCGTCACGATAGAGAAACTCCTCTTTTCCACGCACTTCATCCACCCAAAAACAGCATTTGATTGCCGTGATCTGGACCGCATTGTTTTCCAAGAAATCAAAAAGCCCGTATAAAATCAGCTCCAGTATGTCCCGCATTGTGAGTGTCCCTGAAAAACCGGATAAATCAAGCTCCCGTATTTCTTCTTTTCTGATCAGGGAAACCGTATTGAATTTCCCCTGCTCGGCACCCGTCGTCACCGAAATGCAAAATGTCAATAACCCATTTTCAACATGCCATCCAGAAGAAAGATTTTCCAGCGCAAATAAAAGCATCGCCGCGGAATAAGCAGGCAGTCTGTTTCCGTTATTGTCCCGACTTGTACTCATAGACTGGAAGATCGCAAGCACGATGAGACCAGCTAACGACGCCCCTATCAAAACATAGCCAAGAACGGTCAGCGTATCAGTCCGTTTCTCTTCGGGAATAAAATCCAGACAAATCAACGCGCCAATCATCATAAGCAAAATAATGCCTGAGCTGATCAGCATCGGAAGCCGCCATCTCTTTTTTCGATCTTCGGCTTTGAAAAATCTGCGAAATGCTTCGGTCTGAATATATTCTTCATATTTCATACGATCAGATTCACCTTATGCAAAAGAATATATCGGACAAGAAGGAAACAGCCCACATCGATCGCAAACATCAATACAATATTGATCCAATTTGCCAGGTGCAACGAGACATAATAGCTGCACGCAGACAAAAGAGGCTGATAGACAAGGGCATTCAGCAGTGAAAGGACAAATGAGGACCCGATCACAAGGAGCGCCGTCATCCCCTTTCGGTTCTTCGTGAAGAGCTGCCCGACCGATGCAATCAGATAGAAATAGAGCATACTCATCGGTATGAGCGCAATACATGCAAGAACTGATTCCAGAATAAGAAGCGGGTCGCTTGAAAGATATGCCCCGAACCCGGAAAGCAATTGAGAAATCGCATTCCCGATTTCCAGATACAGATCCTCATTCCATCCCGCAAAGAAAATAAACGCCGACAAGACACAGACAATGACGGAAGTATAGGATGCAATAAGCGCAGACAAGAGCTTTGCCCAAATCAACTGAGAAGGCGTCACAGGAAAGGAAAGTGTCAAGTATCCCTCCCGTGTGAAAATCGTTTTGAAAAACCTTGAAATACCCATAATCGCGGCAGCCAAAATTGCCGCAAAAATGGCATACACATAAAACAATGAAAAAATCAAAACGACGCTTGCCTGCTCATTGCTATAGACTTCTCCCGCAGGGATGGAAATACGAAGCAAGACCGCAAATAAAATTACCGCCGCATAGAGAAAAACAAGCACTCGGAAGAGCGCATATAACTCATGCTTCATCAATCTTCCTACCATCGGAACACCTCCCTGAAGAGCGCATCGAGCGTCTTCCCCTCTTTTTCATGCACTTCCCGTACATCCCTGTCAAGCACCACCTGACCGCGAGAAAGAAATACCGCATGCGTCAGAATGGGCTCAATATCGGAAATGAGGTGCGTACAAAGAAGAATGGTGGAATCCTTTGGCTTCTGTGATAAAATGATGTCGAGAATAAAGTCTCTTGCTGCAGGATCAACGCCCGCAATAGGCTCATCGAGAATATACAACTTTGCATCCCGCGCCATTGTCATGATCAGGCAGACCTTTTCCTTGTTTCCCTTGGACAGCGCCTTAATCCGCTGATTGAATCCGATTCCAAGACGAGAAAGCATTATTTCCGCCTTGTCCCTTCTGAAATCCGGGAAAAAATCAGCGATATATCGCATGACTTGCTCTACCCGCATCCAATCGGGCAAAAAATTAACGTCGGGCAAATATGCCGTAATCGATTTCGTCGCCGGAGACGGACGCATTCCGTTCACCAGAATACTTCCCATCGTCGGTTGCAGTAACCCCATTGCAAGTTTAATGAGCGTCGATTTCCCGCTGCCGTTGGGTCCAAGCAAACCGATAATCCCGCCTGAGGCAATCTTCAGATTGACATTCTGCAACGCCACCGTCGAATTATAAGACTTATACAAGCCCTGACACTCGAAGATGATTTGCCCTCTTTCTTCGGACATATGTCCGCTGCTCAATCCCTCTTCCACAATTTGCTCCTTTATCAAAATTCTCTCAATTCAGAAACGTTCATGACCGTAAAAGACGGTAAAACCTATTATTTCAGAGTAAGCACTCCATTCATGCTCGATATTATCAATACAAAACTCTCAAAAGTCATTTCTGTTTTAAATCAGACAACGAACCTTCATAAATCAGAAAACTTCAGGAACTATTTTGATCAACTAATGCTTCCGCTGTTGACAATGGGCTGCGCATCTTTATTGCCGCAGAGCACAACCAACAAATTGCTCACCATCTGCGCTTTACGCTCGTCATCCAATTCCACAATTTTTTCATCAGAGAGTTTATCAAGTGCCATTTTTACCATACTGACCGCACCCTCCACAATCTTTTGGCGTGCCGCAATGATCGCAGAAGCCTGTTGACGCTGCAACATCGCAGCCGCAATCTCAGGCGCATATGCAAGATGAGAAATACGGGCTTCCATAATTTCAATGCCCGCCATTTCCGCACGTGTCTGAATTTCTTCCTTCAAGATATCCGCAACTTCCTGTGCTGAGCCGCGCAAAGACTTTTCATCTCCGTTGCTCGAGACATCATACGGATACTGCCGCGCGACCTGACGAATCGCTGCATCGCACTGCGTAGAGAGATATGCCATATAATTATCAACATTGAATACCGCCCGCGCAGTATTCACGATACGCCAGATTACAACGACGGAGATCTCAATGGGATTGCCCTCTTCGTCATTGACCTTCTGCTTTTCATTGTTGAGCGTCATTGCCTTCATGGACAATTTTTTGGATGCTCCCATCGTCGCACGCGCGGGATTGACCGACGCACAGAACGGGTTTACCCAATAAAATCCTTCCTTTTTGATGGAACCGTAATATTTCCCGAATAATGTAAATACATATGCCTCGTTCGGCTGAAGCGTCTTGAATCCGCATAGCATTACAAATGAAGCAAATACCATCACCATGCCTACAGGCATGAGCGCTACCATCGCAGGGATATCATTTACATAGATCGCCCCAAAGCTGAATAAAACAAACCCGCCAACAATCATGAGCAGTACGACAAAAAGCATGACCCAACCATTCTTCTCATGCGCCCTGCGTTCATTGATCTCTTTTTCCATAAGCTCCTCCGCTGATATGATATCATCATATTATCATGAAGCCGACAGAATGTCAATAGCACAAAAGAAGATCATCAAGCAGTTCTCGTTTCAATCTGCCCTTTTCGCGCCATGTAAACAAAAAAAGCGCCCGAGGGCGCATTTTTATAAAAGTTTTTTTAAGATTTCACGCACTGCGATTTTACAGTGTTCATATGTGAGTCCGCCTTGGAAATAGGCAACATACGGCTCACGGATCGGCGCATCGGCGGAGAGCTCTATACTCGCTCCCGAATTGAAAGTCCCTGCCGCCATGATGACTTTACAATCATAGCCCGGCATATCCCAGGCCTCCAACTTCACAAAGGAATCGACAGGCGAGACATCCTGAACGGATTGGATAAAGTCTGTAAGCTGTTTTTCTGTATCAAACCGCACTGCGCGCGTAATATCGGGAGGAAGACGATCAATGGACGGATAATTCTCATATCCGAGCTCCGCCATACATTTCCCGATCAGAAGCCCGCCCTTGAGGCTCTGCGCCACAACGTGCGGGGCAAGGAAAAATCCCTGATAGTAAAACTGATATCCGTACGCATAGGAGCCGATCTCCCCGCCAACGGACGGCGCAGTCAGACGATTTTCACACATCTCCACATAACGCGCCTTACCTGCAATATATCCCCCCGTAGGCGCAAGTCCGCCTCCCGGGTTCTTGATGAGAGAACCGACAATCAAATCCGCCCCGACCTGCGTCGGTTCCCGCGTCTCAACAAATTCGCCGTAACAGTTATCGACAAAGATACACCCTTCAAACCCGCTCTCACGTACGCACGCACACGCCGCTCCGATCTCATCCACTGTAAAAGAGTCCCGCAATTCATAGCCGCGCGAGCGCTGAATATACACCATGGCATATTTATTTTCTTGAAGAGCTCGTTTAATTTCCTCGTGCTGTATTTTTCCCTTTTCATCAAGCGCTAGAACTTCAAACGAAATCCCGAAGTCAGAAAGCGATCCGTTATCCTTTCCCCAGACGACCCCGCGCAAAGTATCGTATGGCGTTCCGCTGATGCAAAGTACGCGGTCCCCTGGACGAAGCACGCCGAACAGGGCAACCGTAAGCGTATGCGTACCGCTCAGCAGAGCGGGTGAAACAACTGCACGCTCTGCCCCGAATGCATCGGCATATACTTTACCGAGGCATTCGCGCCCCTCGTCTCCATAGCCATATCCCGTCGTTCCGACAAAGTGTCTGAGCGCAATCCTTTCCTTGCGAAAAGCGGCAAGGACTTTCTCCTGATTGAAAAGCGCAATCTCGTCGATGCGCTCAAACATCGGCGCAAGTTTGTGCTCCGCGATCGAAATTCTCTCTTCCGGTGTCATAAAACTTCTTCTATCTCCTTTATGAGCGTCGGCATATCCGACGGCTTCAGCCAATGCAGGTTTGGCATCCTTTTGAAAAATGTCAGCTGTCGTTTGGCGTAATTTCGCGTGTTTTTAAGTATTATGTCAAACATAGTACTTTGCAAATCGTTATTTTTAAGGCATTCAACGACTTCTTTATATCCGATCCCCTGCATACACTGAGCATCTTCAGGAACCCCTGCCGCAAGCAAACTGCGAACTTCATCGACAAGTCCCGCGCCCAGCATTGCCTGCGTACGCCGCGCAATGCGTTCATACAACTCCTCGCGCGGATAATCGAGCGCAAAGGCTTCATAGGGATAACGCGGCTCTCGGGAGTCCGCCTGCGCCGATTTCTTCGTTCCCGTCAGTTCAAAAATCTCCAGCGCGCGCACAACGCGTTTGACGTCATTGGGATGAAGCCGATCTGCACTCTCGGGATCGCAAGTCCGCAAAAGTTCATGCAGTGCCTCCTTCCCCTTTTCGCGGGCAAAGGCTTCATATCTGGAACGGACAGCTTCATCTGCGGCAACATGCCCGAAACCGCTTCTGAAGAGCAAGGCGTTCATGTAAAAGCCCGTTCCGCCGCACAGCACAGGCGTCTTTCCCCGCGCAAGAATCTCTTCCACAATGGGAAGCGCGAGAGTTTCAAAGTCATGAACGGAAAATTTTTCCCGCGGATCCGCCACATCGATGAGATGATGCGGAATCCCCGCCATCTCCTCCGCAGTCGGCTTCGCCGTACCGATATTCAGACCGCGATAGACAAGCAATGCATCGCAGGAGATCACTTCTCCGTCGAAATGCTTTGCACATTCCACCGCAAGTGCCGTTTTTCCTGAAGCGGTCGCACCGCAGATCACAATTAACTTCTTCATACGATGCGTTTGAAGAGCTTTTCAAACTCGCTCTTTTTCATCTTCACAACGGCGGGTCTGCCATGCGGGCACTTCATTCCAGTATCTCCGTCCATTTGCGCAATGAGCGCACGGACTTCCATTTCATCCAGCTTTTCCCCACCCTTTACTGCGGCTTTACATGCAGCAGTCGCAAGTTTATCTTTCAAAAGATCACTCAGACGAATTGCACGCAGACTCTCCATGGAAGAGAGAACATCACGGAAGAACGCGGCAAGATCAATCCCCATAAGATCGGTCGGAATCGCCAGAACCCGCACGCTCTGATCGCCGAATTCCTCAACCTCAAACCCAAGATCTCGCAAAACGGGGAAATTTTTCTCCAAAAATGCAAACTCCTGACCATTGAGCGAAAGCACAAACGGAATGAGCATGGGTTGCGATGAAACAGTACGATTCTCCCACGCCTGCTTCAGGCGATCAAACAGAATGCGCTCATGCGCCGCGTGCTGATCAATGAAATAGGCACAGTCGCCCGATTGATAAATAAGGTAGGTGCGGAAAAGTTCTCCTTTATACTCCAGCGTATCGGGATCGACGCGCTCCTGACGCATCCGAACCGCCTGCTCCCGCAAATAACGCTGATTTTGAGCAAAAGCATCTTCTTCGGCAACGGGCTGAGGCTTATTTTCGTTTGAAGACACAACCGTCGCCGATATCGGCTGACGCACCTCCATGCGGACAGGCTCATCATCCAGAAAATGCGGTTCCTGCCCCTTGGGAATGGTGACATCAAAAGCAAGTTCTTTTTTCGCCTGCTCATACGTCATCCCAGGCGACTTTGTGCCAAGAATATCTGCGCTTTTCCCATCCAAAGGAGAAATTCCCGCATTCGCAGAATTTTTCAATCCGACAGGATTTTTCGTCTCCGAATGGATTTCCGCACCCGAAGAGATTTTTGCCTCTGTCGGTTCTTTCGTCCACACAGGGCTTTCTTTCCCCACAGAAATTTTTGACTCCGCAAAGCGATCCGCACCCGCGCCAATCTTTTGCTGTTCAGACCCCGTCTTTTCACTCTCTCCGAAGCCGTCTTGCGCCGCTTTCGGAAGCTCGGCTTGTCCCGCCTGTCCCGCCAAAAAACTATCCTGTACGGGCGCCTTTTTTTGTTCAGACATTGAAACGATATATTCAAGCGCACGAGAATTGCCGTCCAGAACAGCGGAAACGACGGAGTACACGCAGCCATAGATGATCTGATTGTCCGCAAAACGCACGTCCGCCTTGTTGGGATGCACATTGACATCCACGACCTCGGGCGGAACATCCAAAAAGAGCACATAAAACGGGTATTGCCGTTTCATAAGATAGCTTGCGTATGCGTTGGTGACAGCCGCGCCCACCGTCTGATTGACGACATATCTTCCGTTTACAAACAAACTCTGATATGTGCGGTTTGCCTTGAAGTAGTTTCTGCTCCCGAGAAATCCATGCAAACGGATTCCGTGCTTTTCCGCTCTGATCTCAATACAATTTGCAAGCGCATCTGCGCCATATACCGCAACCAAAGCCGCGGAAAGCCCGTCACCGAAAGACTGATATTTTCTCTTTCCGCCCGCAATGTACTCAAAGGAAATCTCAGGCCTTGAGAGCAGAAACCGCGCCATCACACTGCCGATATCTGCCTCCTCCTGCGTGTCCGATTTGAGGAATTTCAGGCGGGCGGGAACATTATAGAATAAATCATTTACGGTGACGACCGTTCCCTTTGCTCCCGCCGCAGGGACGACAGAACCGAGCACACCGCCCTCGCAGGATAGAGAATACGCCTCACCGCCCTGCACGCAGGAAACGATCTCCATACGCGATACCGCCGCAACGGATGCAATCGCCTCGCCGCGAAATCCCAATGTATGAATGGAAAACAGATCTTCAGCCGTGTAAAGTTTGCTCGTTGCATGCGAGGAATACGCAAGCGGCAGATCTTCCTTGTCCATGCCGCTCCCGTTGTCCGTCACGCGGATACACTTTTTTCCGCCCTTTTCGATTTCGACCGTGATCTGCGTCGCGCCCGCGTCGATGGCATTCTCAACGAGCTCCTTGACAACAGAGTACGGTCTGTCGACCACTTCCCCTGCGGCGATCTTATTATAGACGCCGGGCGGCAAAACGTTGATCTTCACTGATATTTCTCCTTCCATTCTGATATGAGCGCAAGCGCCTGCATGGGCGTGAGCAGATTGACGTCGATCTCGCGGAGTTCCTCCCGAAGATCGGGCGTCTGCGCGGCGGTCTCCTCCGCCTCGGTATTCGCCGCCTCCGCTTCCTGTCCGTGATCGCGGATCCGTTTCTTTTCACCGCGCTCCAATTCTTTCAGGATAACTTTTGCTCGTGTCGTGACTTCCTCAGGCACACCTGCAAGAGCCGCCACTTCTACGCCGAAGGAACGTGACGCTCCGCCGCGTACGATCTTTCGCAGGAATACAATACTGCCCGCTATTTCACGCACGCTGATCTTGTAATTCTTCACGCCTTCCAGTTTGCCTTCCAGCTCGGTCAGCTCATGGAAATGGGTGGCAAACAATGTCTTTGCGCGTACGTTTTGCGTGAGATATTCAATGACCGCCCACGCGATGGACAGACCGTCAAAGGTACTCGTTCCCCTGCCCACTTCGTCAAGAATGAGAAGACTGCGCTGCGTTGCGTTGCGCAAAATGTTCGCAACTTCCGTCATCTCTACCATAAAGGTACTTCTGTCAAGAATAAGATTATCGTTTGCGCCGATTCTCGTAAAAATACGGTCCGTAAGCGGCACGCGCGCACGCTTTGCAGGGACAAACGAGCCCACCTGCGCCATGAACGTAATGAGCGCCACCTGCCTTAAATAGGTACTTTTTCCCGCCATATTGGGTCCTGTAATGATCATCGTACGGGAATCCGCATTATCGAGCGCACAATCGTTCGGGACAAACCGCTCTTTGGAGATCGCCTCCACAACGGGATGCCGCCCTTCTTCGATTTCAAGGGCGCCGTCCTCTGCGATCTCGGGACGGCAGTATTTATTCTCCTTGGCAACCGTTGCAAGTGAGACAAGACAGTCAAGCATGGCAACCGCGCCCGCAATGCTCTGGAACACGGGGATATTGCGCGCAAGCATCTCCACAATCTCACCGAAGAGATGCTCCTCAAGCCTGCTTGCCGCGTCGCTGCTGCCGAGAATCTTCCCTTCGAGTTCTTTGAGCTCCTCCGTCGTGTAACGCACTCCCCCTGCCAGCGTCTGACGCGGCACGTAGGAATAGGGAACTTTATCCTTAAAGGAATTGCTGACTTCAATATAATATCCGAAAACTCGGTTAAAGCCGACTTTCAGCGTGCGGATCCCTGTGCGCTCACGCTCGCGCGTTTCAAGCTCGAGGACAAGCGTCTTACTGTCATCTTTGACGGCGCGCAGTTCGTCCAACTGCGCATTATAGCCGCGGCGGATATAGTTCCCCTCTTTGAGCGTTGTCGCCTCGGGTGCAATGGCGCTCCCCAGAAGCTTACAAACGGAAGTTGTATCAACGAGCTGAGAAGAAATTTCCTGCAGCACCGCAGAGGAAAATCCCGTGAGCTGGAATTTGAGATTGGGAACAGTCGCAAGCGAACTTGCAAGCAAAAGGCAATCCCGCGGCTGGATATTCCCGTTGGAGACACGTCCCGTCAGGCGTTCGATATCACGGACGCCGCCAAGCATATCGGAAATTCCCATGCGCACAACCGTCGCCTTGTAGAGCTCTTCCACAGCATCAAGACGGCGCTCGATCTCCTGTTTTTCAAGGAGCGGCGAGGAGAGCATGGACACAAGTTTTCTCGCACCCATGCCAGTCTTTGTCTTGTCGAGAAGCCAAAGAAGCGATCCGTATTTCTTACCCTCTGCATTGTTTTTCAGGATCTCAAGATTGCGCACGGCGGTTGCGTCAAGCGACATACTCTTTTGGCCGTCTACGATGCGCAGACGGTTGATATTGGAAAGCGCGTGCTTTTGCGTCTCACGCAGATATTCGAGAAGTGCACCAACTGCACAGACAATCGCAGAATGCTCCCGAACCCCGAGCGCATCCAGGGATGCCGCTTTGAGCTGTTCCAGCACGCTGTGCTCCGCAGCGGGATAGAAAAATGCCTGCGGAAGATAACAGGAAAAGGGCGGAAGCGCGCCGCGCTGCGCCTCAACGTCGTCTTTGACCTCCGTCAATAGCCGATCGTTGCAGATGACTTCCGCAACTGCAAGATTGACGAGCGCGGACAAAACTCCTTCACGGCTCTCTTCCTCTGAAGCGCTCAGCTCCCCCGTCGTAATATCCGCCCAGGCAAGCGCATATCCCTCATCCGTCCTGCAGACGCAGGCAATGTAGTTGTTTTTCTTTTCGTCGAGCTGATTATCTTCAATGACTGTCCCCGCCGAGACAACACGGACGACGTCGCGCTCCACCATTCCGCGGCCTGGCGTGGGTTCAGTGAGCTGTTCGCAGATCGCAACACGTTCCCCCATCGAAACGAGTTTGGCAATATAACTGTCCGCCGCATGAAAGGGAATGCCACACATCGGCGCGCGCTCCTTAAGCCCGCAGTCCCTGCCCGTAAGGGTCAGATCGAGTAGCTTGGATACACGCACCGCATCATCAAAAAACATCTCATAAAAGTCACCGAGACGATAAAAAAGCACACAGTTCTTGTATTTTTCCTTTATGGAGAGATAGTGCTCCATCATCGGCGAAAGCCCCATGTTCTTTTCCTCCGTATTTCTTACCCTATAAATCCAAAAAACGTTTAAACAAGTTCGCCAAAGCCCAACACTCAAAGCCGTCGAAGGCTTGTGTAAATATTAAAAATGCTTATACAAGCTTGCCAAGCCCAGCCATCAAAGCCGTCCGAAATTGTGTAAAATTCAAAAGCATTTAAACAAGCTCACCAAAGAGCGAGATCCCGTTTGCGCGCGTCACTTTCATTTGCACAAATTCGCCGACGCAGTTTTTATCGCAGGCAAAATACCCCATTCTGCCGAGCGGTTCACGTCCGAGATACAGACCTTTTTTCTCATCGAAATCCTCGCACAGAATCTCGATCGTCCTGCCGACGTATCCCTCGCTCTTGCGGCGGGTATTTTCATTGACTTGTTCAATGAGCCTGCCAATGCGCGACTTGGAGACTTCTTCGGGGATCTGTCCTTCCATTTCCGCCGCTTTTGTCCCCGTCCGCGGCGAATAGATGAATGTAAACGCCGCTGAAAAATCTGCTTCCTTGACGAGAGAGAGCGTCTCTTCAAACTCCTCTTCCGTCTCCGTCGGAAAACCGACGATGAGGTCGGTCGTAATCTCCGCATCGGGAATTTCCTTGCGCAGAAGCGCAACTTTATCAAGATATTGCTCGCGCGTATAACGTCTGTTCATGAGCGAAAGAATACGGCTGGAGCCCGACTGTGCGGGAAGATGTACAAGATTGCAGATTTTGTCGTGCTTTTTCATGACCGCGACCAGTTCTGCCGAAAAATCCTTCGGATGCGAGGTCATAAACCGCACGCGGAACTTTCCTTCCACATCGGCAACCGCATCGAGCAAAGCAGGAAAATCGGTATCCCCGTCCCGATAAGAGTTGACGTTTTGCCCAAGAAGCGTGATCTCTTTGTATCCCGCCGCAACCAACGCACGCACTTCCTCGAGAATGCGATCCTTTGATCGGCTCTTTTCCCGTCCGCGCACATACGGAACAATGCAGTAAGTACAAAAATTATTACAGCCGTAAGTAATATTCACCCATGCGTTCGGGTAGCTTGTACGGAACGCCTGCGCGCCGTCCTCTGTCTCCGCCCGATCCTCCAAAAGAGAAACTACCTTCTTTTCTCTGCGTTTGCGCGCAATCAAATCGGGCAGTTCCGCAACGTTATGCGTTCCAAAGATGATATCGATAAAGGGAAATTTTTTCACCAAAAGCGCCGCCTTGCCCTGCTCCTGCGCCATACATCCGCCCACCGCAATGAGCATGCCTTTTTTCTGGCGCTTGAGTTTTTTCAGAGCCCCGATATTTCCGAACGCATGGTTTTCCGCATTCTCACGGATACAGCAGGTATTAAACACAACGATATCCGCATCTTCAATAGGTGCTTCTTCCTTGTATCCGCATGCCCGTAAAAGTCCTGCGATCTTCTCCGATTCATGAACATTCATCTGGCAGCCGTATGTGACGATATGATATTTCATTTGCTATTCTCCTCAGGCAGATAGGACGAGAGCGCGGCAAACACCTCGCCCACCTTTTCATGCAGTACAAGCCTACATTTTTTATCGAGCGGCGTCGGATCACGGTTGATAAGAACCAGATTCTTCCCGCGGAAAAAATCAACAAAAGAGGCGGCGGGATAGACCGTCAGCGACGTGCCCGCGACGATGAGCGTGTCGGCCTCGGAAATTGCCTGAATGGCACCTTCGATCGTTTTCTGATCGAGCGGCTCTTCATAGAGCACGACGTCAGGCTTGATGATCCCGCCGCACGAACAGTGCGGAATGCCGCGGCTGCCAACAATATCCTGCGCGGAATACGCTTTTCCGCATGAGAGGCAGTGATTGCGGTGAATGCTTCCGTGCAGTTCAAAGACGCGTTTGCTGCCCGCTGCCTGATGCAGTCCGTCAATATTCTGTGTGACAACTGCAAGCAGCTTGCCCGCCCTCTCCCACTGCGCTAGGCGAATATGCGCCGCATTTGGCTTTGCCCAAAGCGGCAGCATTTTTTCTCTGTAAAATTCAAAAAACTTTTCTGTATGAGAATAAAAATAGGATGCGCTCAGCATGACTTCCGGCGGGACGTCATATTTTTGATGATAGAGCCCGTCCGCACTGCGAAAATCAGGAATCCCGCTCTCCGTTGAGACCCCCGCTCCGCCGAAAAAGACAATGCGTCGGCTGTTGTTTACGATATCGAGAAGTGTCATACTTTCCACCAGTATTTTATTGTAACACAATCCGTCGGAATTTTCAACAAAAGCGGGCGCATTCGGCGAATTTTTCTGCTCAGCGCACATACTGCATAAGATGAAACGCGCTCTTAAAATTACAGGCGTCGTCACAGGACTTTTTCTGATTCCTCTGCTCGCCGCTTTCATGTATTATCTCGGTGTCACGGCCAACGTCCGCCTTGACGCCAATAAACTTGTCACTCCTTCCGCCTATGTGCGCCTGTATGACGCTTCCGGCGAGGAGATCCCTGCGGCCGTTGCCGCAACCTGCGCCGCCGATTCCCTGCCCGATTGTGTCGGCAATGCGTTCGTCGCCGTGGAGGATAAACGCTTTTATGAACATCACGGCATCGACACAAAGCGCATTTTCGGCGCGCTTTGGCATAACCTGACGAGTTTTTCCTTTAAGGAAGGCGCATCCACCATCTCCCAGCAGCTCATCAAAAATACCCATCTTTCCAGCGAAAAGACAATCAACCGTAAGCTCAAGGAAATGAAACTTGCCCGCGCGCTGGAAAAGAAGTACTCCAAGGAAGAAATCCTATCCATGTACCTCAATTCTATCTACTTCGGGCACAGCGCATTCGGAATTGAAAACGCCGCACAATACTACTTCGGCATACACGCTTCCCAGCTCGACGCCGCGCAGAGCGCCATGCTTGCGGGGATCGTGCGCTCGCCCAACCGCTACTCCCCCTTCCGCGACGCACAGCGCTGTCTTTCGCGCCGCGATCTCGTCCTGTCGCTCATGAACAAACAAGGATATTTGCCTGAGGATGAGTATAACACGGCACTTCAGGAACCGCTTCCACAAGAACCCGCCTCCCAGCCGACTCAAAACGCCTATATAAGACTTGTATGGAACGAACTTGCAGACCTCTTCCCGGACGCAAAATCAGGAGACTGGGGTGCGCTGGAAGTTTACACCTACTTTGAACCAAACCTGCAAGCAGAGTTGGAAGAAACGAACAACGAAACCGATTTCTGCGCACTGATCAGAGACAACGAAAAAAATGCAATTATCGCTCTTTCATCCACCGTCGGAACGCCGAAGCGCTCCCCCGCATCTACCATCAAGCCGCTTCTCGTCTATGCCCCTGCTCTTGAAGAAAATCTCATTTGCCCCGCGACACCTGTCCTCGACGAAAAGACGGATTTCGGCGGTTACTCGCCCGATGACTACGGCGGCGCTTCAGGGGAATATATGAGTGTCCGATATGCTCTTTCCCGCAGCGTCAACATCCCTGCCGTAAAACTGCTCAACGAACTCGGAATTGCCAGAGGAACTGAGTATCTTGAAAGAATGGGGCTTAAAGTCGAAGATTCCGACAAATCGCTCGCCCTTGCCCTCGGCGGAATGCGCGACGGATTCACCCTTTTGCAGCTCGCGGACGGATATGCAACCTTTGCAGACGGAGGAGAATACTCTCCCGCTCAAACAATTGCATGCGTAAAAGACGGAAACGGCAGGACACTTTACGACCACAATATCAGGCGGAAAAAAATCTTCTCGGAAGACGTGTGCTGGCTCATGAACGACATGCTGCAGACCGCCGCAAAAGAAGGCACCGCAAAACGACTGAAAGTTCTTCCCTTTCCGATCTGCGCAAAGACGGGAACAGCCGGCACGGATGAAGGAAATACGGATGCATATTGCATCGCCTATACAAAAGATCATGTCGTCGCCGTATGGATGGGGAACGAGGATTACAGCACAACCAACATCACGGGCGGCGGACTGCCCGCAAATGAAGTACTGCGCATAAGCCGCACCTTATATAATGGCCGCACTCCTGCGCCATTCCCGCAATGCGCAGGCGTTACTCAGCTTCACTTCGATAAAACAGCGTACGAACAGGAGCACGTCATAGAGCTCTCCGATCCCGCCGCACCCCCGCTCAATGATCCTGCGGAATACTTCCGCACCTGCGCTCTGCCCATGCAGTCAAGCACTCGATTTTCCTCGCCTTCGATCAAAATGCCCGATATTCAAGTCAAAAACAACGCTGTAAACATTATACTATGTCAGACAGAGTACTATGATTATGAGATAATAAGAGAAAATCGTGGCAAAAAAACCACGATTTACAATGGAAAATACCAAAAAACGATCTGCGACAATTCCGTCAAAGCGGGCGAGACATACGTCTATACCGTTGTTCCGAAGTACCTGGAACACAGAGGGACACCCGTTGTCCTCCCCTCCGTCACCATAGAAAAGCGCGGAGACATTCCCGATCACTGGTGGGAGTAATCAGAGGGAGTGTCACAACGAGATACGTTCAAGACTGTCAAGCGCCTCATTGACGAGCGCCTCAATGTCAAGCTTCGCCTCTTCCTCTTCAATGAAGGAAAGTTTTGGCTTGATGGCAGGAAATTCAGGAAGAAATACGGTGCAGCAGTCCTCGTAGGGAAGAACGGATGTTTCAAACGTACCGATCTTTTTGGCGCGGATGATGATCTCCTCTTTATCAAACCCGATCAGGGGACGAAGCACGGGAAGCGTGACAACCGCGTTGGAGGACGTAATTCCTTCGATGGTCTGTGAGGCGACCTGTCCGAGGCTCTCGCCCGTGATGAGGCATTTCGCCCCTTTGCGCTTTGCCACACGCTCTGCGATGCGGAACATAAACCGCCTTAATAAGGTAACGTTGAGTTCAGCCGCACATTTTTTGTGGATCTCCTCCTGAATATGCGTCACCTTCACCGTAGAGATCGAAGTACCGCCAGTATAGCGGGAAAGAATGCGCGCAAGTTCGACGACTTTATCCTTCGCCTGTTCATTTGTATAAGGATAACTATGAAAGTGCAGATATTCCACTTCCATGCCGCGCTTTGCCATCATATAGCCCGCAACGGGAGAATCGATGCCGCCAGAAATGAGCAGAACGCCTTTTGAAGAAGTGCCGACAGGCATCCCGCCCGCCCCCTCTTCAAATTTTCCGAACACAAGCGCAGACCCGTCTTCCCTGATATCGAGATATACGACATGCTGCGGCTCACGCACGTCCACTTTGAGCGCAGGAAATTCCTCAAGCAGCTTTGCGCCGATTTCCGCATTCAGCTCGGGAGACGTCATGGGATATTTCTTGTCGGCACGGTGCGTATCTACCTTAAACGTGCCATCTCTCGGGGAGACGATCTTCGCCGCTTCAAAAATGCTGTCAAGATCATTTGATACACGATACCCGAGCGAATAGGAATGAACTCCGAATACACGCGCGATCCGCTCGCAGATGTCCTCGGCATCCCTGTCCTGAAATCCCGCGACAAGGTATCTTCCGCTCGTGCGGCGCAGTTCATGACGAAGACCTTTTAATGCCTTTTCCAGATTAACACAGAACACACGCTCGAAATAACCGCGGTTCTTTCCCTTTAAATGAATCTCCGCATAGCGGACAATAATGACTTTTTCCACCTTTTAACCTCCGAAAGAACGCGCCGCCTCATTCATCGCCTGCGCCGCCCGCTCTGTTTCCTCTTCCGTATTCTCAGGACAAAAACTGACACGAAGTACGCCGTCAAGAATATTCACAGGATACCCGCACGCCTCCAACACACGGCTGTGCGGTTTTTTTGAATTGCACGCACTGCCCGTTCCGACTGCAACGCCCATATCCCAAAGCATACGCTGCATTGTTTCGCCCCGTCTTCCGGTCGCGGACACTGTGAGGATATAGGGCGATCCGTCCATGGGAGAAATGCGCGTATAGATCTCTTTATCAAGGAGCCCCCAAAGACGCTCTTTAAGATGCGCGATCTTTTCCCCGTCCTCTGCAAAAGAAGAAAACTTCGCCTGTGCGGCATAGTAGAAACATGCGATACCGAATACGTTTTCCGTCCCGCTTCTGAGCCCGTTCTCCTGTCCACCGCCGTGAATATATGCGGAAACAGCATTGCAATTCTTATTACGTAGCAGAGCACCCGTTCCCTTCAAGGCGCCGATCTTGTGCGCACTGACCGAATACAGATCGATTTCTTTTCCAAGGCGGACATCCACCTTCCCGAACGCCTGCACACCGTCGCTGTGGAACACGGTACGCGGATTTTTCTGCTTGACACGCCGCGCAAGCTCTGCGATATCGTTGACGGCGCCCGTCTCATTGGAGACATGAATCACGGAAACAAGCGTCGTCTTTTCATCCACCATATCAAGAAGCGCGTCCGCATCCACGCTTCCGTCCGCATGAAGCGGCGCAAAACGCGGTTCAACCCCGCGATTTTTCAGCTCTTTGAAACTTTCAAAAACCGCCGAATGCTCGCCAAGTGTTGTCACGGCATTCCCGCGGCGCGCAGCTGAAAAAATCGCCTGATTGTCCGCTTCCGACCCGCAGGACGTGAATATCATGGAAAAGCGTGCGGGATCGGCGATCTGCGAAACGAGAAAGCTGCGCGCCTCCTGAAGAAGACGCGCCGCCTCTGCTCCGCCGTGATAGAGCGCGGACGGATTATAATAGCATTCCGTTAAATAGCGCTGTGCACGCACAAGCGCCCCATCCAGGGGGCGCGTTGTCGCTGCATTATCAAGATAGATCATTTGCTTTCAAATTTGCTTCTGCCCGTCGCAAAGACGAGATACTCCAAAAGTTCCTTTCTGCATTCCAAAACATAGACCTTCTTTTCTACAGAAGTGGAATACAAAATGTAAATAAAGATCTTTCCCTCCGCGGGCTCCTGATTGGGCGTAAGCGGAATCGCCTTCTTCCCCTGAAGTCCCGCTATCGTTCTTTCAAAGGAGGCACTGTCCACATAGCCGATCTTGAGGATCTGCTCTGCCTTGAATGTACGGATGTGCTTGCGCGATTTTCCGTTGAACACCTTTGTAACGCGCAGTTCGTCCTCAACAAACGTGTAATCATAGCTCACGTTGTTTCTGCGCTTGATGAAACGGAAAAGAAAGAAGAATCCGACCAAGGAGAGAATGGGCATCAGCCATACTACAATACTGATCGCCTTCTGGACTCCGCTGAGCTCCTCATCAGCTAAAATACTCGGTATTGTCGTAAGTGACAAAAACACCAGAAGTGCCGCCAGCACCAACACAACAATACTTGCAATATGAAAGACAAGATAGTTGCGTCTTTCTTTGCGTTCGCGCGTGGAGATGGCGCTCTCCTCATAAAATGCGGAACGTGCCATCAGAATTCCACCGTACCTTCATAGATCTTTTCCACGTTACCCGTCAAAGTTACGTGATTATCTGCGGAGTTATACCTTACAATGAGGTCGCCCCCTCTTACCTTGACAGTGATATCGGTATCTGCCTTGCACAAGCCGTTAAGAATGCAGGCGACCGCCGCGGCAGCTGCACCCGTACCGCACGCCCACGTCTCACCGTTGCCGCGCTCCCAGACGCGCATTTTGACCGTACTCTCATTGACGACGCGGATAAACTCCACATTGGTCTTTGCAGGGAAGTACTCGCTGTTTTCAATGCGCGGTCCAAGCGTTTCGACAGGAACATCGTCCACCTTGTCACAGAAGATGACGCAGTGCGGGTTCCCCAGATTGACAAGCGTGACATGATACATCTTGCCGTCAATCTCCATCGGCTGATTGACGATGCGCTCGCCCTTCCAGACGGACGGGATGCACTCGCCGCGCAGCTCCACAGTCCCAAGATCGGCACTTGCAGAGGTCACGACGCCGCCGAAGGAGTACACCTTGACGTCACGCACACCGCTCATCGTCTCGATCGTCATTTCTGTATTCTTGACGATTCCCTTTTCATAGAGGTATTTTGCGACACAGCGGATGGCATTCCCCGCCATCTGTCCTTCACTGCCGTCCTGGTTGAAGATGCGCATCTTCGCATCTGCAACATCCGATTTTTCGATAAGAACGATGCCGTCTCCGCCGATTCCGTAATGGCGGTCGACAAAGTTGACTGCAAGCGATTCGGGACAGGTGATCCTGCCTTCCAGATCCTCAAAATAGATATAGTCGTTGCCGCAGGACTGCATCTTAACGAAGCTCAGCTGCGTCTTTCTCTTGCGGAGATTATTGATATCGACAAGTTCCGTGTTGTACTCAGTGAACTTGCTCGCAATGATATCGCACAGCGCATTCGCCGTATCAAGCGAAGTCAGCACCGTAATCCCAAGCAAAATGGCATGGTGATGAAGCTCGATGTAGTCATTAATGGAGTCGACGTCCGTCTTGCCCGTATAGATGATGTAGTCGATCTTGCCCTCATCCATGAGCCCCGAAACCTGCTTGGTCGCCTTGAGACGATCGACGACCGTGACATCGATCCCGAGCTCGGAGATGACTTTTGCCGTTCCTGCCGTTGCATAGAGGTTACAGCCAAGGTCTGCAAATTTCTTTGCAATCGAGACAAGCTCAAACTTGTCCTGATCGTTGACAGTGAAGTAAACGCCGACGGGCTTCTCCTTAGTAGGATGGCACATCTTGAACCCTGCGGAGACGAGCCCCTTGAAGAGCGCCTCCTCAATGGTTTTACCGATTCCAAGCACCTCGCCCGTGGACTTCATCTCGGGTCCGAGCTGAGAGTTGACGTCGTTGAGCTTTTCAAAGCTGAACACAGGCACCTTGACGGCAACATAGGGAGAATTGGGATAGAGCCCCGTCCCGTAGCCGAGTTTTCTGAGCTTTGCCCCGACCATGATCTTAGTCGCAAGCTCTACCATGGGAACGCCCGTCACCTTGGAAATATAGGGAATGGTACGAGACGCGCGCGGATTGACTTCGATGACATAGAGCTGGTTCTGATAGATGAGATACTGGATATTGATGAGTCCCTTCGTCTTCAAAGAGAGCGCAAGTTTTGTGGAAATATCCACGATCTTCTCCAGCATGGCATCGCTCAGATGATACGGCGGATAGACTGCGATGGAGTCGCCCGAATGCACGCCCGCGCGCTCGATATGCTGCATGATACCGGGGATGAGCACGTCCACGCCGTCCGAAATGGCATCCACTTCCAGCTCGCTGCCCATGAGGTACTTATCGCAGAGCACGGGGTTTTCGATGTGCTGGGCGAGAATGACATCCATGTAGCGGGAAATGTCGTTTTCCGTGAAGGCGATGGTCATGTTCTGACCGCCGATGACGTAGGAAGGACGAAGAAGAACGGGATAGCCGAGCTTCTCCGCAGCGGCGATCGCTTCCTCTTTGGTCATGACCGTAAGTCCCTTCGGGCGGGCAATATGGAACTGCTCGAGAAGTTCATCAAAGCGCTCGCGGTCCTCTGCCATATCGACGCTGTCTGCGCTCGTACCGAGAATACGAGCGCCCGACTTATCGAGATAGCTGCACAGCTTGATCGCCGTCTGTCCGCCGAACGTGATGACAACGCCGTACGGCTTTTCTACGTCAAGCACATTCTGCACGTCCTCGGGCGTCAGCGGCTCAAAGTACAGCCTGTCCGCCGTGTCGAAGTCCGTGGAAACCGTTTCGGGGTTGTTATTGATGATGACGACCTCGTAACCGAGCTCTTTGAGCGTCCAGACACAGTGAACGGAAGAATAATCGAACTCGATTCCCTGTCCGATACGGATAGGCCCCGAACCGATGACGACAATGCGCTTTTTCTTGCTGTTCTTGACAAACGGAATTGCTTCGTCGTGATCGAGCTCGTCATAAGTCGAGTAGAAATAAGGCGTCTTTGCCGCAAACTCAGCCGCACATGTATCGACCATCTTGAAGACAGCTCTGCGGTGTGCGGGGAGCTTTTCTCCCGAAAAACGTGCTAACGCTTTATCGGGATACCCAAGCTTCTTGCCGTGCAAATACTGCCCGCGGGTCAGCTTTTTACCTGCGATCTCCCCTTCAAAGTCAACGAGATTTTTGAGTTTATTCAAGAACCATTCGTCGATTTTCGTGACGGAATAGATCTCGTCCACGCTGATACCTTTCTTGAGTGCGGCATAGACGGCGAAGAGACGCTCATCTGTCATCTTGCCGATCTCACTGCGGAGCTGCTCCTTCGTCATCGGCTCAAATTTGGCATGGTTGAGCGTATCCAGTCCGATCTCCGCACCGCGGACAGCCTTCATGATCGCCTGTTCGAAGGAAGTGCCGATCGCCATAACTTCGCCCGTCGCCTTCATGCGCGAACCAAGTTCACGCTTTGCGTACAGGAACTTATCAAAAGGCCACTTGGGCAGTTTGACGACAACATAATCGATTGCAGGCTCAAAGCAGGCATAGGTCTTGCCCGTGACATCGTTGCGGATCTCGTCCAGCGTATAACCGAGCGCGATCTTGGTCGCAACCTTTGCAATGGGATAGCCCGTCGCCTTACTTGCAAGCGCCGAGGAACGCGAAACACGAGGATTGACCTCAATGACGGCGTACTCAAAGCTGTCAGGATGAAGAGCAAACTGGCAGTTGCATCCGCCTTCGATTCCCAATTCCGTAATAATATTGAGAGATGCCGTGCGCAGCATCTGATATTCCTTGTCGGAGAGCGTCAGGCAGGGCGCAACGACGATGGAGTCCCCCGTATGGATACCGACAGGGTCAAAGTTTTCCATCGAGCAGACCGTGATTACGTTGCCCGCGCTGTCGCGAAGCACCTCGAACTCGATCTCCTTCCAACCGCCGATGTACTTTTCGATAAGCACCTGCGTAATGGGCGAGAGCATG
>ERZ1643251.1423-NODE-1423-length-27193-cov-18.989130_pt1 | contig 27193 bp, 26 predicted proteins | sample MGYA00579261_ERZ1643251 | MGnify/ENA primary metagenome ERZ1643251 (study PRJEB29033, sample SAMEA4952267) | chicken gut metagenome | biome: Broiler Chicken; feature: Gastrointestinal Tract; material: Caecum | place: Ireland | collected 2018 | study: Broiler... | reverse complement strand
GGAGCTTCCCGGTGCCGATCATCCTGGCGCTGGCGCTCAACCAGCTGCGCTTCCAGAAGCTCAAGCGCGTGGTGCAGACCGTGCTGTACGCGCCGCACTTTATCTCCACCATGATCATCTGCGGCATGCTGCGCATCTTTTTGAGCCCCTCGGGCGGTCTCATCAACCTGATCTTCGGCACCAGCATCGACTTTATCAACCAGGCTTCGATGTTCCGCACCATCTACATCGCCTCCGGCATCTGGCAGGAAGCCGGGTGGGGTAGATACGAATATATACAAATCAAAGAAAGCGAGGCATTCCATGATTATCGGTATCGACCACGGCTTTTACGCCATCAAAACCCGAAACTGTTCCTTCCCGGCTGGCATTACACCTTTCGGTGACCGTGAACCCTACACCCGCCAGAATGTGCTCACGTTCGGCGGGTGTTTTTTTGTTTGCGGCAGCGGGCGGCAGCCCATCCAGCGGGACAAAACTGCCAACGACAACTACTACCTGCTGACGCTGGCCGCCATCGCCAAAGAACTCAAAGCCCGCGGCGCGCTCCGCGAGTGTAGCGTGACCATCGCAGCGGGGCTGCCCCTGACCAGCTATGGCCGTGATATGCCCCAATTCCATGAGTATCTGATGCGTAATGCGGGGCAGCCGGTAGATTTTTCGTATGAGGAAGAAGGCTATCGTATCCGTCGCTGCCCTCGATGGGGTTCAGGGTGATGATCTCGCCATGGGATTCGTCCAAGGTGATGCTGCCGTTCTTGGCCTGATTCCATGTGCCCGAGTACCAGTTGTCGTCCCCGGCCATGCGCCATGTATCGCCATCGAAGCTGATGGAGGTCTCATCGCCGTCGATGGCGGAGACACTGTAATAGGTGTGCTCGCTGAGGGACGGCCCGCCGCATTCGGTCAGGATTCCCGTCAGGCCCGCCACGGCGATAAACGCCGCAAGCCCGCCTTTGCTGCCTTTCACGTGATTCATTTTTCGTCCTTTCCATAGGGTTCCGGCTGAGCAGCCTTATCCACCATTATACGGAGCGTCCAACCGCGTTGGATGGGCCGGACGTTCACATGGAATCCATTGAAAAGGACATCATTATGTGGTAAAATAGAAAAATAGCAGAATATGTTTTGAGGTGCCCGTACAAGGAGGCGATGAATATGAAGTATGAGTCGATAGAGTTCGACCCCGGGCTGCGTCTTCCCGTTCCCACCGTATTCGACCGGATCGTATGGGTCATCGTCGGATACTGGTTCAATCTTTTTGGCCTGCTCTTCTTATGGCTACGCTGGCGGAAGAAGAACCGCTACATCGGCAAGATGGCCGTCAGATGGGCGCTTCTCGGCACCGCGCTCAACATCATCACCCTTGTGGTGTGGCACACAATCTTATGAAAATTCCGGCCATTGGTGACACTGTTCAAGGGGACAATCGAATGAATACCAGTCAAAAAGCAAGCCGTCTTCATGGCATGGGGTTCCTGCCGTTGTTCGGCTCCGCCATGGTGACCACGACAAAGGACGGTGAAGGAAGGGTGTTCTCCTTCCGATCCGTATTGTGGCGTCTGCTGCTGATCGCCGTGCTGTCAGGCGCGGACATGGCGTTGCAGGCGTGGTGGACCGTATCAAGCGGGAGCGTATCGTATGACCCGTGGTGGGCTGGCCTGCTGGGCTGGAGCTCTTACGATTTCAACGTCACGGGAGTGATCGCCAGCTTGTTTGCCTTGTCCCTCGCCCCCGGTTTCCTCATGTTCTTCATCGGCCTGTTCTTCAACCGGATCAGATGGGTCTTCCTGACGTCGATGGTATTGCTCATCAGTGGAATCTCCCGTATGCTCGGCACTGGATTGGGCAGGACGATTCTTTACGTGCAGGTGAGGGATGGCCTGCTTTCCGCCGACGCGGTGCGTTCGGGCACGAATTACGTGGGTCTGTCGTCGTCCGCCGTAGTGGCTGACTCGTGGCCCGTTGTTGCGGCCGCCATCGTGTTCGCCGCGGTGGCGCTGGCACTTGCGTTGCTGTCCCGTAACCGTCATGGAGGTGGAACGGCATCCCGGCTGCGGATCGGTGGAAATGCGGCGATCGTCGTGGGGCTATTGGGCATCACGTTGGTGGAGTGCGGACTCATGCCCACCACACTGGTATTGGTCGCGATGGCCGCGTTCGTCGCGTTCCTCTGGCTGCCCGGTGAGGTGCGGGTCGCTCGCGCCTGCGAGGCCGACCGGGTCGGTGCCGTATGGGAATGGCATGCCGCCAGCTTGATCTGGTTGGAAACACTTGTTATATTTATGTTTGTGATCTTCGGCATACTGAAACTATGATGGGTATAACAAGGCCCCGTGGGGAAATCCCTCCGGGCCTTTCACTTTTCGTCAATCAATTTCTCCGCTAGCATCGTCGCATAAGTGCATCACAAGTAAGGCGATGTATTCGGATACGGACATACCATCATCTACCTGGCCACGCTCTCCAGCGTCGACACCGCCCTGTACCGTGTCGACTTTGAGGGCTTTGTGGCCGAGCAGGAGGCTGCCTGGCTGCGCGACGGCGGCATCACCGACGAGACTTGGGCCGCCTATAAGGAAAACCTCAACAGCTACGGCATGGACAAGCTGCTGGAAGCCTATCAGAGCGCCTATGACCGCTATGCCGAGACCGCGGGCGCGCAGGAAAGCGCCGCCCCGGCCGCCCCCGCCACGGCCGAAACCGCCGAATAACCCCCTTTGCAGCCATGGCCGGCGCCCTGCGGGGCGCTGCCCTTTGGGGGTTTTAACCAACAAAAGAAAAAACCAAAAAAGCGAGGAATCCCTTATGCCGCGCTATCTTTCCAAACTGGAGACCGCCCGCGAATTTGAGCGCAAGGAGGCCGCCCGCATCCCGGCGGCCAGCCGCCCGGCCTTTCACCTGTCGCCCGTTGTCGGGTGGATGAACGACCCCAACGGCTTTAGCTATTACGGCGGCCGCTACCACCTGTTTTACCAGTACCACCCCTACAACACGGTCTGGGGCCCCATGCACTGGGGCCACGCCGCCAGCGCCGACATGCTGCACTGGGACTATCTGCCCTGCGCCCTCGCGCCGGACACCGCCGCCGATGCGGCCGGGTGCTTTTCCGGCAGCGCCATCCCGCTGCCGGACGGCGAGCTGCTGCTGCTGTACACCGGTGTGCAGCCCGCCGCCACCGGCCACAAGGAGCTGCAGGCCCAGTGCGTGGCCGTGGGCGACGGCCGCGATTTCGCCAAGGACGCCGCCAACCCGGTCATCCCCGCCAGCATGCTGCCGGAGGGCTTCTGCGCCGCCGATTTCCGCGACCCGAAGATCTGGGCCGAAAACGGAACTTACTACTGCGTGGCGGCGTCCCGCCACAAAACCGAACAGGGCAGCATCCTGCTGTTTGAAAGCCCGGACGGCCACAACTGGCAATATGTGACCGTGCTGGACGCCAGCCGCGGCGCGCTGGGCAAAATGTGGGAATGCCCGGATTTCTTCGCGCTGGACGGCGTGCAGGTGCTGCTCGTCAGCCCGCAGGAGATGCGCGCCACCGCCGACGGCGAGTTCCACGCCGGGGACAACACGATGGCCCTGCTGGGCCGCTACGACCCCGCCACCCACGCCTTTGCCCGCCAGAGCGTGCAGGCGGTCGACTACGGGCTTGATTTTTACGCCCCGCAGACAACGCTTTCCCCCGACGGCCGCCGCATCCTGGTGGCCTGGATGCAGAGCTGGGCCACCGCGCCGGTCAACCCGGCCGCGTGCGAAAAACCGTGGTTCGGCCGCATGACGCTGCCGCGCGAGCTGCATGTGAAGGACGGCCGCCTGTACCAGAACCCCGTGCGGGAGATCGAAACGCTGTGGCGCGAAAAGACCGCGCTGACCGGCGTGACGGTGGAGGGCCGCGCCGCGCTGCCGGGCATCCACGGCCGCAGCCTGGACCTGACCGTGCGGGTGGACGCCGCCGCCAGCCCGGCCTGCCGCCGTTTCACGCTGCGCTTTGCCGAAGACGAAGCCCTGTACAACGAGATCCGCTGCGACCTCGACCGCGGCGAGCTGGCCTTCGACCGCAGCCACGGCGGCAGCCGCCGCGACGCGCCCCACACCCGGCACATCAAGGCCGCGCCCAAAGACGGCGTGCTGACGCTGCGCCTGATCCTGGACAAAGACTGCGCCGAACTGTTTGTCAACGACGGCGAGCGCGCTCTCTCCTCCGTGCTGGACACCCCGCCCGAAGCCGAGGCCCTCACCTTCACCGCCGAAGGCGGCCCGGTCCGCCTCGACGTGGTGCAGCACCGTCTGGCATAAAACGCCCCGAACAGATAAAATCCCCCGGCCGCGCAGCAGTGCGCGGCCGGGGGGATTTTGCAAACGGGAAAAAGGGGAACGCGGTCACTCCGCCGTCTGTGCGCGCAGCCAGGCGAAGGCCTGGCCCAGGCACCGGAAGGAGTCGCCGTCCCAGGTCTCCTGCTCCACAAAGCCGTAGGGGACCTGCGTTTCGCGGCAGGCGCGCAGCGCGGCGTCCCAGGGGATGACGCCGCTGCCCGCGGGCGTCAGCATATCGCCCGCGGGGCCGGGGCGGTAATCCTTGAAATGTACCATACACACGCGGCCGGCCCAGCGGCGCAGGGCGGCCTCCGGCGCAAGGCCCGCGCGGTAAGCGTGGTACAGGTCCAGGCACAGCGCGCCGCCGTGCCAGCGCTGCATCAGAACATCCACCGGGCACACGCCGTCCGCCGCCGCAAAGTCCTCCGCCCGCGGGTGGAAGCAGAGCCTGAGCCCTTCGGGCGCAAGGCGCTGCTCGAGCCGTTCCAGCTGCCGCACGAATTCCGCCAGCCCGGCGGGGCCCGCGTATTCGGGCGGGATGCGGCTCACGCACACCCACTCGCCGCCGCTCAGGCGGTTGAGCCGGATGAAATAGTCCAGCCGCGCCTGCACCACCTCGAAGAGGTCCTGTGTTGAGACCGAGCGGATGCCCCGGCGCTCCATCTCCCGCACGATGACCTCGGGCGGAACGGAAAAATCGATCCACTGCAGCTGCACCGTCGTGCAGCCCATGCGGGCCGTCTCGGCCATCACCTGCGCCACGCCCTCCGGCGTGGAAAGCAGCGGACGGAAACTGGAAATCTGGATACCGGGGATCATGCAAACACACCTCCCGCCGCGGCGGCTGGGACACATGCGCGGCCGCTGTGACACAAAAATCGCACTTTGTACAAATAATACAATGAAAATTTGTCGCCTGCAAGAAAATTCAGAAAAATGTTACAAAAAGCGGCCGCAAACATCCGTTGTACGCCGCACAGCGCTGTGCTATAGTTAAAGTAGCGACCCGGGCCCGGCCCCCGTGCGCCGCGCCGTTTCCGGCTTTTGCGCGCCCGGCCGCCCGACACGAAAAGGAGTTGACCGCCCATGAAAGAAAACATCAAGATCTCCGGCTTTGCGGACGAGATCAGCCAGGACTTTGAGACCCAGCTGAAGACCGTCACCGAACTGGGGATGCACTACATTTCGCTGCGCTCGGCCGACGGCAAAAACGTGGCCGACTACACCGCCGCGGAAGCGGAAGAAAAGCTGCTGCCGCGCCTGAAAGCCTACGGCGTCGGCGTGTCCTCGCTGGGGTCGCCGATCGGCAAGATCCCGGTCAACGACGAGGAAGCCTTTGCGCAGGACTGCCGGAAGCTCGAGGAGCTGTGCCGGATGTGCAAGGTGTTTGACTGCCGCTACATCCGCATCTTCAGCTTCTACATCCCCGAGGACGAGGACCCCGAAACCTACCACGACGCCGTTGTGGCCAAGCTGCGCCGCTATGACGAGATCGCGCAGAAATACGGCGTCGTGCTGCTGCACGAAAACGAAAAAGGCATTTACGGCGACGTTGGCAGCCGCTGCAAAAAGATCTTTGACGCGCTGGCCAGCCCGCATTTCCGCGCCGCGTTCGACTTTGCCAACTTTGTCCAGTGCGGCGAGGACACCGCCGCCTGCTGGGACCTGCTTGCCCCCTACATCGAGTACATTCACATCAAGGACGCCGTCACCACCGGCAAGGAGAACGTGCTGTGCGGCACCGGCGAAGGCAAGATCGCCCAGCTGCTGGCCCGCGCCATCCGCGACGAAGGCTACGAGGGCTTCCTGACGCTGGAACCCCACCTTGTTCTGTTTGAATCGCTCAGCGCGCTCGAAGTCGAAGAAGCGCACAACGTCATCCGCAAGAACAAGGCCCGCAATGGCGCCGAAGGCTACGCAATGCAGTACCACGCGCTGGTGGATATCCTCAACGCCATCTGAACCGGCGCAGACCCAGGAACCCGGCGCCCCGGCGGGCGCGCCTGCCCGCGGCGCCGCACGATACAACACAAACACCCCAAAAGGAGAGACAGCTTTATGGAAAAGATCAAATTAGGCATCATCGGCGTCGGCGCCCAGGGCGGCGCGTATGCCGGCTTCCTCACCGGCCGCGGCGGCATGCCCGGCATGCCCCCGGCCCCGCAGCCGGAGCATATGGAGCTTGGCGCGCTGTGCGACATCGACCCCGAAAAGGAGAAGATGTGCAAGGAAAAATACCCCGAATTTCCGTTCTTCAAGGACTGGAAGGAAATGGTCGATTCCGGCAAGGTGGACGCCGTCGTCACGACGGTGCCGCACTATCTGCACCATGAGATCGCGATCTACTGCCTGGAGCACGGCATGAACGTCTTGGTCGAAAAGCCGGCCGGCGTGCGCGCCAAGGACGTCATGGCCATGAACAAGTGCGCGGCCGAACACCCGGACGTCGCGTTCGGCATCATGTTCAACCAGCGCACCAACAAGCTCTACCAGAAGATCAAGGAAATCGTCGCTTCCGGCGAGCTCGGCGAGATCCGCCGCTCCAACTGGATCATCAACACCTGGTGGCGTCCCGACAGCTACTATCAGCAGAGCGAATGGCGCGCCACCTGGGGCGGCGAAGGCGGCGGCGTCCTGGTCAACCAGGCCCCGCACCAGCTCGACCTGTGGCAGTGGATCTGCGGCATCCCCAAAACCGTGTACGCCAAGTGCCTGTGCGGCTGCCACCGCAAGATCGACGTCGAGAACGATGTCACCATCGTCACGACCTATGAAAACGGCGCGACCGGCAGCTTCATCACCTGCACCCACGACGCCATCGGCACCGACCGCCTCGAGATCGACCTCGACAAGGGCAAGATCGTGGTCGAAGATTCCAAGAAGGCCACGATCTACCGCATGAAGAAGAGCGAGGCCGAGATGAACGACACCATGAGCATGATGGAAGTCGCCATGCTCACGATGGGCAACTCTGCGGGCGGCGGCCTGTACGACGTCGAGGAGTTCGAGAACACCGACGGCTGGGGCGTGCAGCATGTCACCGTCATGGAAAACTTTGCCCAGCACATCCTGACCGGCAGCCCGCTGCTGGCCCCGGGTTCGGACGGCATCAACGGCGTCAACCTGGCCAACGCGACCCAGCTTTCCAGCTGGCTGGGCAAGGAAGTCGACAACCCTGTCGACCCCGAGCTCTACGCGGCGGAACTGAACAAGCGCATCGCGGCCGAGGGCAAGTTCCCCGTGCGCGAATAACGCGGACAAACTGTAACGGCGCCCCGGGGCGCGCCCTGCCATAAGGCGCGCCCCGCCCCGCGCCGCCGGAGGCGAAACAAACCATGAAAAAAGCAGCAGTGATCGGCCTGGGCGACATTGCCCCCATCCATCTGGCCGCCATCACGGCCAACCCGGAGATCACCCTGGGCGCGCTGTGTGATACGGACCCCGAAAAGCGGGCGATGTGCGAAGAAAAGTACCCCGGCGTCCCCTTTTATACCGACTATCAGGAGATGGTGCGGGCGGAAAGACCCGACTGCGTCCATGTCTGCCTGCCGCACTGGCTGCACTATCCGGTGTCGGCCTGGTGCGCCGGGCAGGGCGTCCACGTCTTCTGCGAAAAACCCGTCGCCCTCAACGAGGCGCAGGGCCGGGAGTTCGTGGCGCTCGAAGCCGCCCACCCGGAGCTGCACATTGGCATCTGCCTGCAGAACCGTCTCAATGAATCGGTCGAGATGCTCAAGGGCATCATCGACAGCGGCGAGTACGGCGCGGTCACGGCCACCAAGGGCATCGTGCCCTGGTACCGCCCCAAATCCTACTACGACGTCAAACCCTGGCGCGGCCGGTGGGAGACGGCGGGCGGCGGCTGCATGATCAACCAGAGCGTGCACACGCTGGATCTTCTGTACTTCCTGGGCGGGGACATCGCTTCGCTCAAGGCCAGCGTCACCCAGCTGCTCGACTACGGCATCGAGGTGGAGGACACCGTCGCCGTGCGCCTGCACTATGCCAGCGGCGCGGCGGGGCTGTTCATGGCCACCAACGCCAACTACCAGAACGAAAGCGTGCAGATCGGCGTGCAGCTGGAGAAGGCGAACTTCGCCATCATGGACAGCGTGCTGTACAAAGTCGCGCCGGACGGCGAGCGCACCCGCCTGTGCGAGGATGCCAAAATGCCCGGCACCAAGTTCTACTACGGCGCGTCCCACGCCAAGCTGATTGCAAAATTCTACCGCGCCATCGAACAAAACACCGATGATTACATCCATGTGCGCGATGCGCTGATGAGCATCCGCCTGATCGACGCGGTCCAGAAAGCAGGCCGCACCGGCGAAACGGTGCGCCTGTGAACCCCTGTTTTGAAAGGAGCATGATCGTATGAAAAAAGGCCTGATCGGTGTCCAGATGAGCACCATCGCCCCCGCCAAAATGCCCAAATTCGACGCCTTCGAGTCGATGCAGAAGCTGACCGATATCGGCTTCCACTGCATCGAGATCTCCCAGGTGCCCATGACGGCCGAGAACGTCGCGGGCTTCCGCCGTTCCATCGACGAGCTGGGCATGAAGGTCTCCTCCTGCACGGCGTCGGTGTCCCCCATGGTGCCCGGCATGCCCGGCGAGTACCTCTCCAACCCCGACGACTTCAAGAAGATCGTGGAGGATTGCCGCAAGCTGGACTGCGATATGCTGCGCATCGGCATGCTGCCGATGACCTGCATGGGCAGCTACCAGAAGGCGATGGACTTCGCCAAGGAAGCGGACGAGATGGCCGCCAAGCTCAAAGAGGAAGGCATCGACCTGTACTACCACAACCATCATGTGGAGTTTGTCCGCTATGACGGCAAGTATCTGCTGGACATCATCAAGGACAACACCAAAAACATCGGCTTTGAGCTGGACACCCACTGGATTCACCGCGGCGGCGAGGAGCCGGTCTCCTTCATCAAGAAGTACGCCGGGCGCATCCGCCTGCTGCACCTCAAGGACTACCGCATCGGCGAAGTGCAGATGCCGCAGGGTGAGTTCAACGCCAAGACCTTCATGGATGCGTTCAACGGCATCGTGCAGTTTGCCGAAGTGGGCGAAGGCACGCTGCCGATCAAGGACTGCATCGAAGCCGGCCTTGCGGGCGGCAGCGAGTACTTCCTGATCGAGCAGGATGACTGCTATGGCCGCGACCCGTTCGACAGCCTCAAGATCAGCCACGACAACCTCGTCAAGCTGGGCTTTGGCGACTGGTTCGAGGTCTAAAGCCTTACCACCCTCAAAAATTAAACGGCCCCGGCCCGCAGAGCCAACGCTCTGCGGGCCGGGGCGCTTTGCTTTGCCCGGTTCGCCTTATTTCAGCCCGCGTTCGCGGTATTCGCGCGGGGTCATGCCTTCAGCTTCGCGGAAGACGCGGTTAAAGCTGCTCTGGCTCTCAAAGCCGGACTCCGCCCAGATCTCGGTCAGGGGGCGGTCGGTGGTCGTGATGAGCTGCTCGGCATAGCTTAAGCGGATGCGGTTGAGATATTCGCGGAAGTTCATCTGCAGCTTGCGGGAGAAAATGTGCGAAAGATAATACTTGTTCACATGCAGCTCGGCGGCCAGGCGGTCCAGCGTCAGCGGCTGCTGGAAATGCTCCCGCACATATTCCAGCAGCCGCCGGGTCAGGTCCATGCTGTCGGCGCCGCGGTTTTCCTGCAGCGCCAGCTGCGGCAGCAGCGCCGCCAGCAGCACGCCCAGCCAGGCCGCGCACAGGTCGCGCTTTTCCCGCACGGCGGTCAGGCGCAGGCGTTCCAGCGCGATGCGCGCGTCCTCCGGCAGGCAGTCGCTTTTCAAAAACGCCTGCTGCGGGCAGTATTTCTGCAGCAGCCCGCGCGTGGCCCCGGCCAGCACCGGCGAAAAAATCACGATCAGCAGCCGCCCGTGGCCAACCGGCCGGTAGCCGTGGATCTGCCCGGGAAAGATCAGCGCGCAGTCCCCGGCCGTCACGGTGCGGCTCTCGTCCATCACGGTCGCGTGGAACGAGCCTTCCAGGCAGCACATGAACTCCGCTTCCTCGTGCAGGTGCAGCGGGGAAACGATATCATCGGCCGCAAACGCCCACAGATACCGCCCGCCTTTTTCGTAATAAGGGCTTTCGTTCTCGTCCATCGGCTGCGCCTCCTTTGCCCAAAAGGCCAATTTTTGACTGGTTTTGTTTGCGGAATGATACACATTATAGCCCTCATTCTGGTACAATACAAGGGTGTAATGCCCGGGCGGGCGCCGCCCGGGGCCGTTTTTGCGCAGCACAACAGGAAAGGAAGTACCCCATCATGAAACAACTGCATTTTGACATTGCCGCCAACGCGCAGGTCCCGTTCAACAACCGCGTGGATTTCTGCGTCGGCACCGGCCGCATGGGCCTGGCTTTGCAGAAAGAATATCAGGACGAGCTCGCGCTGGTCCAGCAGGAGATCGGCTTCAAGCACATCCGCGGCCATGGCCTGTTCCATGACGATATGGCCATCTACCAGGAATACGAGGACGAAACCGGCGCCAAACATGCCGAATACAACTTCACCTATCTGGACCGCGTCATGGACGCCTACCGGCGGCTGGGCCTGCGGCCGTTCCTGGAGCTCGGCTTCATGCCCAAAAAGCTCGCCAGCGGCACGCAGACCGTGTTCTACTGGGCCAGCAACGTCACGCCCCCGGCGGACTACGAAGCCTGGTGCGCGCTGGTGCAGGCCACGCTGCGCCACCTGATGGACCGCTACGGCGCGGACGACGTTGTGACCTGGCCGGTCGAGGTCTGGAACGAGCCCAACCTCGAAGTGTTCTGGGAACATGCCGATATGGACGAATATTTCCGCCTGTTTGCCCGCACGTTCCGCGCCGTCAAGGCGGTGGACGAGCGCTTCCAGGTGGGCGGCCCGGCCATCTGCGGTGTGGACGACAAGCGCTGGCTGCGCTGCTTCCTGGAGTTCTGCCGCGCCGAGGGCCTGCGCCCCGACCACATCACCCGCCACCACTATACCATCGAGCCGCCGGAGCGCGACGGCCACTATGGCTACCCCAAGCTGTCCGACCCGGAAACCTGCCTGGCGACGCTGCAGGCCAGCCGCGACATTGTCGACAGCTTTGCGGAGTTCCGCGGCCTGCCCATCCATGTGACCGAGTTCAACACCTCCTACAGCCCCACCACGCCGCTGCACGACACCAACCTCAACGCCGCCTACATCGCCCACCAGCTCTCCCGCCTGGGCGACTGCAACGAGTCTTACTCCTACTGGACCTTCGGCGATGTGTTCGAGGAGAGCGGCGTGCCGTTCACGCCGTTTTACGGCGGTTTCGGCCTGGTGGCCGACCACTGCATCCCCAAGCCGACGTTCTGGACCTTTGCTTTCTTCAAAAAGCTGCAGGGGACCTGCGTGCACCGTTCGCAGCAGGCGGTCGTTGTGCGCGGGGCGGACGGGCGCTACCGCGGCGTGGCCTGGAACCCGGCGGAGGGCGGCGGCGAGGCGCTTTCGCTGACCTTTGCGCTGCCGTTTGCCCAGGCGGCCGAAGCCTGCGTGACGACCCAGACCGTCGACGAAGAGACCTGCAACCCGCTGAAAGTCTGGCATGACCTGGGCGAGCCTTCCAGCCTGAACCAGGCGCAGATCGACCTGCTGCGGCGCAGCGCCGTGCCTTTTGTGCAAACTGAACGCAAAACGGCCGAAGATAAAAAAGTTTCCGTACAGGTTGCCATCCGCCCGAACGGTGTGGTATATTTTGAAGTAGCCCCTGTGACCGGCGGCGGCGACCGCGGCTACGATTACCGCCGGGTCATGGGCCGGTAAAAACGCCCGCGGCGGGCGAGCGAGGTGAGGCGGATGCGGGAAAAGATCGAACGGGCGCTGCAGCATTGGCTGGACGCAGTGCTCGCGCGCATCGACGGCCGCCTGGACAACGTCAGCCTGCGCAGCAAGCTGTACAGCATTTTTGTGTTCTGCGTGCTCTGCCCGCTGGTGCTCACCGACAGCATCGTGATGTGGATGCTCTATGACACCGAGCACAAATCCCGCCAGCAGACGATGGAAAACACCGCCGAGGCGGTCGCCTACGAGCTCAACACCACGATCGACGCCGCCGTGGACCTGGCGCAGATGATCTACCAGAACCGCTATATCAACGAATTTCTGCAGGGGAGCTACCCGACGCCGCTCGACTATTACATCGCCTACAACGACCTGATGGAAGAATCGCTCTATGAGGTCGTGATGGGCAACAGCGCCTACCAGACCGTCATCTATGCCGACAACCCCGATTTCATCAACGGCGGCTACTTCGCCCGCCTGTCCAGCGTGCAGGGGGAAAGCTGGTACCAGGAATTCAACGACAGCGGCCGCTCCTCGATGGTCACGACCTACTACTACAGCAAGGAGGCCATCGGCTACCGCACGCGCAAGACCATCTCGGTCATCCGCCGCATGGACTATCAACGCGCCGGCAGCCGGGATATCCTCAAGCTGGACCTTGATTATTCCGGCATGAGCCGCGCGCTGGACAACGCCCGCTATGCCAACACGGTCTATGTCTGTGTCGGCAACCGCATCCTGCTTTCCAACGACGGCCGCGGCGGCATCAACACCCCGTTCGAGGCGCTGACCTCCGAAATCCGCAAACAGGCGGGCGTGCGCCGCACGCTGCCGCTCAACGGCACCAGCTGGGATGTCTATGTCATGCCGGAGCCGATCGAGCTGCTCGGCGTGATCCGCCGCAACCTGGCGCTGCTGGCGCTGCTGCTGGCGGCCAACATCTGGCTGCCGCTTCTGTTCATGCGGCTCATCAACCGCTCTTTCACGCAGCGGCTGCAGCTGCTCAGCGATGTATTCAAACACCAGAACACCGACCGCCTCGAGCCCATCGCCCGGGTGCGCGGCTATGATGAGATCGGCGCGCTGATGCGCAGCTACAACCACATGGCCGAGCGCACCAACGGCCTGATCCAGACCGTTTACAAGGACAAGCTCAAACAGCAGGAGATGGACATCGCCCGCCAGACAGCCGAGCTGCTGGCGCTGCACAGCCAGATCAACCCGCATTTCCTGTTCAACGCGCTCGAGAGCATCCGCATGCACAGCATCCTGAAAAAGGAGTACGAGACCGCCGACATGGTCGAAAAGCTGGCCCTGATGCAGCGCCAGAATGTGGAATGGAGCAGCGACGACGTCACGGTCGAAGGCGAGCTGCAGTTTGTGCGCGCGTATCTGGAGCTGCAGAAATACCGGTTCGGCGACCGGCTCTCCTACGAGATCGAAGCCGAGGAGGACTGCCGCGGCCTGCACATCCCGCGCTTGAGCCTTGTCACTTTTGTCGAGAACGCCTGCGTGCACGGCATCGAGAAAAAGTCTGCGCCGGGCTGGATCTTTGTACGGGTCTTCCTGCAGGGCGGCACGCTCTGCCTGGAGGTCGAGGACACCGGCATCGGCATGCCGGAGGAGGACGCCCAGGCCATGCGGCGGCGCATGAACGAAGCCGAGATCAGCCAGCTGCGCAAAAAGGGCCGCGTGGGCATCCTGAACGCCTGCATCCGCCTGAAGATGGCGACGGGCGACCGTGTCCGCTTTGAGCTGGAAAGCGAAGAAAATGTCGGCACGACCGTGACGGTCCTGCTGCCGGCCGAAGGTTTGGAAAAGGGGGATATACATGCTGAAAGTAATGCTCGTGGATGACGAACCGTTTATCCTGCGGGGGCTTTCCCTCCTGATCGACTGGCGCGAGCAGGGGTTTGAGATCGTCAAGACCGCCTCGAACGGGCTGGACGCGCTGGAGTATCTGCGGCGCGAAAAAGTCCACCTGGTTCTGGCCGATATCCGCATGCCCGGCATGACCGGGCTGGAGCTGGTCGAAACGCTGCGCAAAGAGCAGGGCGCCAAACGCCCCTATTTTGCGATCATGAGCGGCTACAATGATTTCGAGTACGCCCGCCAGGCCATCTGCAACGCCTGCCTGGACTATATCCTCAAGCCCGTTTCCCGCGCCGACCTGCTTGCGCTGCTCCAGCGCGTGCAAAAGCTCTACCGCGAAGCGGAGGAGAAAAAGACCGAGGAGACCCGCAACGAGAAAGCCTTCTTTACCCGGCGGCTGACTTCGGTGCTGTATGGCAAGCACGACCCGCAGACCCTTGACTATGTGCGCGAGCGCCTGCACCTGCACGGCGGGCTGCGCTTTGTGCTGCTGCAGCCAGACGGGCGCGACGAAAAGGTCCGCGCCATGGACGACCAGGCGCTGCGCCGCTGCCAGGAGGAGCTGTACGCCGCCTGCCTGTCCTTTTTGGGGGCGGCCAACGCCTACCACTGCGTGTTCGACGCCACCCAGCAGCGCGGCGTCTACGACGTCTGCGTGCTGTACAGCGACGCGCTGGCCGAAGCGGACGGCTGCGACGAGCAAGCCTACTTTGACCGCCTGCGCGAGCGCGTCAACGCCCAGACCGGCGTGCCGGTGCTGATGTTCATCGGCGACCGCGTAGCCACGCTCGAAACGCTGGATAGCTCGGTGCGCAGCGCCATTGCGGCGCGCGTGGTCGAAAGCTTCCGCATGGACGCCATGCAGGCGGACAGCGAAAACGGCGGCAAGCTCTGCAAACAGACGCTGGACGCGCTGATCCAGGCGGTGGAGCAGGGCGACGCCGGCGCGATCGCGCAGGGCGTCGACGGGCTGTGCAATGCGCTGGACAGCGGCGTGCTGGACGCCCAGATGATCACAGTCAATGTCAACTACCTGCTGTTCCAGCTCGTCTACCTGGCCGTACAGCAGGATGAAAACGTCAACCAGGAGGAGATCCTGCGCTATATCTCCGCCAACACCTACGCCGAAGGCGCGCTGCACGGCGGGCGGGAATATCTGAACCGCTTCGCCAACGAGTACGCGGGCTACCTGGCCCAGCTGCGCAGCCGCAACGTGGGCGGCGTGCTGGCCAAGATCGAGCGCGAGGTGCGGGAAAACTACACCCAGAACCTGACCCTCAAGGAGCTCAGCCGCAAATATTACATCAACAGCGCCTACCTTGGCCAGATCTTCCGCAAAAAGTACGGCGTCTCCTTCAAGGAATATCTCAACGAATACCGCGTCGAGCGCGCGGCCGAACTCCTGCTGCACACCGACAAAAAGGTGATGGAGATCGCCGGGGCGGTCGGCTACCGCGACCCCGATTATTTCATCAACCGCTTCATTGCTTCGCGCGGGTGCACGCCCGCCCGCTTCCGCAAACAGGCGAGGGACCCCGGCGCGTGAGCCAAAAACGCAGGGACCGGGCAAATTATGGCATGCGTTCAAGCTGCCATAGTTTGTCCGGTCCTTTTCTATGGTTTTTCCAGTGAAAAAAGTGTGAATAACCTGTAAAATAAAAGTGTCAGAAATTTGCGCCGTCGTGGATGGATTGTGTACAACTTGCACAATCCCGGGCGCAAAACAGAAAAAAGGAGGACACCCACACATGAAAAAGAAGAGAATCGCAGCAGCTTTGCTGGCAGCAGCTCTGGCAGCGACCACGCTGGTCGGTTGCGGTGGCGGCGGCGATGCCGCGGGCGGCACCGGCGAGACCGCGGAAGGCGGCAGCGCGGCGGCGGCCGGCAGCGGCGAGATCAAGGAATTTGACGCCTTCTTCGCCGTTCCCGGCTCTGAGATCAACGACGACAACGAGATCCAGCAGTTGATTGCCGAAAAGACCGGCGCCAAGGTCAAGGAGACCTGGCTGACCGGCCAGACCGCCGAGGAAGCGATCGGCACCATGATCGCCGGCGGCGAATATCCCGACTTCATCGACGGCAGCGACGGTATGCAGCAGCTGTATGAAGCCGGCGCGCTGATTGCGCTCGATGATTATCTCGACGATTATCCCAACATCAAGAACTACCTGACCGAGACCCAGTGGGACAAGCTGCGCCGCGACGACGGCCATATCTACTGGATCAACCAGTTCAGCTCCCGCAACGGCAAGGATATGACCACCACCCACAACGACGAAGCGTTCTGGATTCAGGTCCGCGTTCTGGAATGGGCGGGCTACCCCGAGATCCGCACGATGGACCAGTACTTCGACCTGCTCGAGAGCTACATCGCCGAGAACCCGACGATGGAGGACGGCACCGAGAACATCGCCTACACCATCCTGTGCGAAGACTGGCGTTACTTCTGCCTGGAGAACGCGCCCCAGTTCCTGGACGGCTACCCGAACGACGGTTCGGTCATCGTCAAGGACGGCACCACCATCGTTGACTACAACACCACCCCGACCGCCAAGGCATACTTCGGCAAGCTGAACGAAGAATTCCACAAGGGCATCGTCGACCCCGAATCCTTCACCCAGACCTATGACGAGTACATCGCCAAGTTGTCCACCGGCCGCGTGCTGGGCATGATCGACCAGTGGTGGAACTTCGCGTACTCCGTCAACGACTCCCTCAAGGTCCAGGGCCTCGAGGAGCAGGGCTGCAACTATGTGCCGCTGCCCATCACCATCTCCGAGGATATCAAGAACCAGTGGCACACCACCGGCCTGAGCGGCGACAACATCAACGAAGCCAGCGGCATCGGCATCACCACCAGCTGCGAAGACATCGAAGGCGCGCTGAGCTTCATCAACGGCCTGCTCGACCAGGAAGTTCTCGACCTGCGCAGCTGGGGCGTTGAAGGCGTTGACTACAACGTTGACGAAAACGGCGTCTACTACCGCACCGACGAGCAGCGCGCTCAGGTTGCCGACACCGCTTACAAGGCGTCCCACCTGTGCGGCTACTCCTACTTCCCGGGCTACGGCGGCGAGAGCTTTGACGGCATCAACGCGATGAAGCCCGAAGAGCAGCCGCAGGAATTCCTCGACAGCCTGCCGGATAAGGTCGCTGCCTGCCTCGAAGCTTATGGCTGCAGCAACTACGTCGATATGCTCGGCAACAACGAGATCCCCGGCATCTGGTACCCGATGTACTCCTACTCCAACAACATGACCACCGCCACCCCGGGCGGCATGGCCTGGACCAAGATGGGCGAGATCAAGCACCAGTGGCTGCCGCAGGTCGTCATGGCCGAAGACTTTGACGCTGCCTGGGACGAGTACATGGTCGCTTACTCCGAGTGCAAGCCCGAAGACTTCCTGTCCGAAATGCAGGAAGAGCTCGACCGCCGTCTCGCTATGGCGGAATAAGCAAAAAACCACACAGGGGATAAACCTGTAAAAATTCGCCGGGGCGGCCCCCCGCCCCGGCTCCGTTTTAAAACCTGCGATCGGGCAGCCGCGGAACACGCTGCGGCTGCCTGATTCTTATAAGTGTAACGGGAGGTACATATGGCTGTTCAAGTAAAAGATGCCGGCTCCCGGCAACTGGAAAAAAAGCGCTTCTGGAAAGAAGTCGGCCGCCAGAAGGTCCTGCTGATCTGGGCCGCCGTGTTCGTGGTCTACGGCTTCGTCTTCTGCTACCTGCCGCTGGCCGGCTGGCTTATGGCTTTCCAGAACTATAAGCCGAAGGACGGTCTGTTCGGCTCCCAGTTCGTCGGCCTGGCCAAGTTCCAGCAGCTGTTCTCGGACGACACCTTCCTCGGCGTCATCCGCAACACGCTGGCTATGGGCGTGCTCAACCTGGTCACGACCTTCGTCATGGCCATCCTGTTCGCCATCCTGCTCAACGAAGTGCGCACGGTCTGGTGGAAAAAGACCATCCAGACCATCTCCTACCTGCCGCACTTCCTGTCCTGGATCATCGTTACCGGCATCCTGCATGACGCGCTGTCCAGCACGGGCATCGTCAACGAGCTGCTGGTCAACCTCGGTATTTTCGAGACCGAGCTCAACTTCTTCGCATATCCCAAGTACTTCTGGGGCATCGTCGCCTTCGCCAACGTCTGGAAGGAGACCGGCTGGAACGCCATCATCTATCTGGCCGCCATCACCTCCATCGACCCGTCTCTGTACGAGGCGGCTTCCATCGACGGCGCGGGCCGCTTTGCCAAGATCTGGAACATCACGCTGCCCGGCATCCGCTCCACCATCATGATCCTGCTGCTCATGAACGTCGGCAACGTGCTCAACGCCGGCTTCGAAGTGCAGTACCTGCTCGGCAACGGCCTGGTGCAGAACGTGTCCCAGACCATCGACATCTACGTCCTCAAGTGGGGCATCAGCCAGGGCGACTACGCCATCGGTACCGCAGCCGGTATATTCAAGAGCGTGGTCAGTATCGCGCTGATCGTTGCAGCCAACATGTTCGCCAAGCGCACCGGCGACGACAGCCTGTTCTAAGGAAGGAGGTCCGAACATTATGGCAAAAGAAAAAGAGCTCAAAGCAAAACCCATCCATTACCGGGCCACTGTTTCCAACACGCTGTTTGTTGCGCTCAACACTTTGTTCATGGTCCTGTTCGTGATCATCACACTGTACCCGGTGCTCAACACGCTGGCGATCTCCTTCAACGACGGCACCGACGCGCTGCGCGGCGGCATCTACCTGCTGCCCCGCAAATGGTCGACCCAAAACTATACGACCGTTCTGCAGAAGGATAACCTGATCACCGGCGCCTACATCTCGGTTCTGCGTACCGTCATCGGCACGCTGACCGCCCTGGCGGCCAACGCGCTGCTGGCCTTCATCGTCAGCCGCAAGCGCTTCCTGTTCCGCCGTCAGCTCTCGCTGTTCTGGGTCATCACGATGTACGTCAACGGCGGCATGATCCCGATCTTCCTGCTCTACAAGAACCTCGGGCTCACCAACAGCTTCTGGGTCTACATCATCCCCGGCATGGTCAGCGCCTTCAACATGCTGGTGCTGCGCACCTACATGGAAGGCATCCCCGAAAGCCTGGAAGAATCCGCCCAGCTGGACGGCGCGGGCTACATGACCATCTTTGTCAAGATCATCTCCCCGCTGTGCCTGCCGGTTTACGCCACGGTCGCCCTGTTCGCGGCGGTCGGGCAGTGGAACTCCTGGTTCGACGCCATGCTGTACAACCGCATGAGCGAAGAATACACCACCCTGCAGTATGAGCTGATGAAGCTGTTGTCCTCGGTCACGAACCAGGGCGCCAGCGCCGAAGCGATGAAGACCGCCTCCGCTGCGGGCGCGGTCACGCCGGAAACGGTGCGCGCGGCGGCGACCATCGTCACCATCCTGCCCATCGTCTGCCTGTACCCGTTCCTGCAGCGCTACTTCGTCACCGGCCTGACCATCGGCGGCGTCAAGGAGTAAGCAGGCGGCAACCAAACCATTCCCGTAGCTATAGCTCTCATAGCATATCTCCATTGGCTAAAAAGCAGCGTATGCACGAAAAGCCCCCGCGCAGTCCAGACCTGCGCGCCGGGCGGCGCAGCAGCGCTGCTTTTTAGCCGTTTTTCTATACTTTGCCCCGTTGCCTTTCCCGCCATGAACCGGTACAATGCAAAAAAAGGGCCCGCCCGGCGGGCCGAACGCCACAGGAAAGAAGGTCATACCCCGATGAAACGCAGCGAAATTTTGCAGCGCCTGGGCTACACCGTGCCCGCGGGCACGGTCCGGCGCGTGATCGTCGACACCGACGCCAAAAACGAAGCCGACGACCAGTACGCGATTTTGCACCACCTGCTCACGCCGATGTTCGATGTGCGCGGCATCATCGCCACCCATTTTGAAAGCAAGGCGCAGACCCCCGGCGAAACGATGGAGATGAGCTACCGCGAAGCGCAAAAGCTGCTGGCGCTCGCCCAGATCGACGACGTGCCGCTGCTGCGCGGCTGCCCGCTGCCGCTGGCTTCGCCCGCCGAAGCCCCCGACAGCGAGGGCGTGCGCTTTCTCATTGAGGAAGCGCGCAAACCGGACGACCGCCCGCTCTACATCGCCGTGCAGGGCGCCATGACCAACGTGGCCGCGGCGCTCAACCGCGCGCCGGATATTGCGGATAAGATCGTCGTTTTGTGGAACGGCGGCGGCCCTTACCCCGAAGGCAGCGAAGGCGAGTTCAACCTGCTGCAGGACGCCGACGCCTGCCGCGCGCTGCTGGCCAGCCGCGCCGAAGTCTGGCAGATCCCCCAGAACGTCTACGGCCTGCTGGAAGTCTCGCTCGCCGAGCTGGCCGCCCGCGTGCGCCCCTGCGGCGCGCTGGGCGAATATCTGTTCGCCCAGCTGCGGGAGGAGTACGACCGCGAATTCTACCCCGGCATCACCTTCCGCTCCGGCGAAAACTGGACCCTGGGCGACAACACGACCATCGCCGTGCTGCTCAGCACCGGGGCGCGCTGGCACATGCAGCGCGCGCCGCGCATCCTGCCCGACCGCCGCTATGCCGAAGACCCCGCCGGCCGCCCGATCCGCGTTTACGACTGGCTCAGCGCGCGCCTGACGCTGGAGGACCTGTTTGCCAAACTGAACCTTGCTTACGGGGAGCAAAACGCATGAATTTTGACATCACACAGGTGCCGTTCAGCTGCCGCGGCAGCTATCTGGCGCTGTCGCAGAACGAAGGCGAATTCGGCGGCCGCACGGCGGAACCCGGGCTCTACCTGCGCACGGTGCGCGGCGCGGCCAAAGACCCGTTCCTGGCCCGGCTGACGCCGCTGTGCGGCGGCCGGCCCGCCGCCTTTGCGCCGCAGGCGGACCCGGCCTGCCTGCACCTGGCCGCCGATGGGGCGGACATCGACATCGCTTTTGCCGACGCCGCCACGCTCCTGCTGCGCGGCCGCGGGGCCGCGGCGGGGCTCTGCCTCGACTTCCTCAGCGCGGGCCGCCCCTACACGATGCTCGAACCCCTACCCGCGGCGGAAGGGGTGTACTATGCCAGCTGCTATGTCAGCCGCACCCGCCTTGTGCTGCGCGCGCAGCGCGGCCGGGTGTGCATCGACCAGGCCTGGAACGTCAGCAGCGCGGACCACGCCCGCCTGACCGTCGAGGCGGACGGCGGGGAGTTCCTGCTCGCGGCCGAGGAGATCCGCGGCGACGGGGCCGGGCGCGGCCCCTGGGACTTTGACGCCGCCCGCGCCCGCATGCAGCGCTCGTTCGAGGATTTCTGCCGCGCCATGCCGCAGGTCCCCGCGCCGTTGGCCGCGCCCGCCCGCCTGGCCGCCTATGTCAACTGGAGCAGCCTGGTGGACGCGAGCGGTTTCCTCAAGCGGGAGACGATGTACATGTCCAAAAACTGGATGTGCAACGTCTACAGCTGGGACCACTGCTTCAACGCCATCGCGCTTGCGCAGCGGGACCCGGCCCTCGCCTGGGACCAGTTCATGGTGCTGTTCGACCACCAGAGCGCCGCGGGCCGCCTGCCGGACAGCGTCAACGATTCCGAAGTGGTGGACAATTTCTGCAAGCCGCCCATCCACGGCTGGGCGCTGCACAAGATGCGCGAGCGCATGACCCTGACCCGCCCCATGCAGGCCGAAGCCTATGACAAGCTGGCCCGCTGGACGCTGTGGTGGCTCAACTGCCGCGACCGGGACGGCGACGGTCTGTGCGAATACACGCACGGCAACGACTCCGGCTGGGACAATGCGACCGCCTTCGCGCCCGCGCCGCCGGTCACGCTGCCCGACCTGGCCGCCTTCCTGGTGGTGCAGATGGACGAGCTGGCCGACCTTGCCGGCGGCCTCGGCCGCTGCGCCGCCGCGGAATTCTGGCGGCAGCGCGCGCAGCAGATGCTGGAGGCGATGCTGGCCAAGCTGTTCGACGCCGGCGGGCGGCCCTTCGGCCTGCAGGCGGCCACCGGCGCGCGCATCGACTGCCAGAGCCTGATCCTCTGCCTGCCCATCGTGCTGGCGGACCGCCTGCCGGACCCCGCGCGCCGCACGCTGATCCAAATGCTGGAAGGCGAGACCTTCCGCACGGCCCACGGCTTTGCGACCGAAGCCCCGCAAAGCCCGCTGTATGAAGCCGACGGCTACTGGCGCGGCCCCATCTGGGCCCCCGCGACGATGCTGCTGCTCGACGGCCTCTGGCGCTGCGGCGAGCGCGATTTTGTGCGCGACATGGCGCGCCGCTTCGCGCAGCTGGTCGCGCAGAGCGGCTGCGCCGAAAACTTTGACGCCCGCACCGGCGCCGGCCTGCGCGACCGCGCCTACACCTGGACCGCCAGCGCCATGCTGACCATGGCGGAAGAATACCTGCGCTGAGCAGGCATAAGAACGGAGCCCCCGCACCGCTGCACAGGCAGAGGCGCGAGGGCTTTTGGTTTGTCTTTTGGCCGGTAAAGAAAACGCGAAGAGCGTCAGCCGCTGCCGCGGGCGGTGAGGGTGGACCAGAGGGCGAGGGTGTCGGGGTCGGTGTAGTCGAAGTCGTAGAGGTAGGAGAGCAGCACGCTGCAGCCGCCGTCGGCGGCCAGCGTGAGGGTCAGGCGGAACTCGGTGCAATCGCCCACGGGCCACAGGCCGATCCATTGGCCGGGCATCCCGTGCTCGGCGGCATGGCGGATGGCGCTGAAGTTGCGCCTGCTTTTCAGCGTGCCGCCCGTGAGCCCGGGCGCCTGGCGGCCGTAGCAGGCGTGGGCTTCGTCCAGCAGGGCCCCGGCCAGCGCGAGCATCTCCTCCGCGTCGGCGCAGGCGTGCTCATACTGGCAGCCGGAATAGTAGGTGCGGGGGCCTTCGCCCGCGCGCGGGTCAAGGTGGTCAAACACCAGGTAGCGGCTGTATTCTTCGCCGCCCAGCGCCTGCGCGGGCGGCGCGCAGAAATACCCGGTGTAGCCGTCCGGGTGCGGGGTCAGGTCTTCTTCGGCAAGCCCCAGCGCGGCCAGCGCGCCGGGCTTCGGCAGGCCGTACAGCGCCTCGTTGGCGGCGATGGCGCCGGCGTTCAGCAGCGCCGCCGGTTCCGGTGCGGGCTCCGGCGCGGGCTGCGCCGGGGTGTGCCGCGGCAGCGCCTGCGCCAGCACCAGGCACAGCAGCAGCGCGAGCGCCAAGCACAGCGGCAGCGTCAGGCGGCTGGCCAGCGGGGTGGGCTCCACATACTCACGGGTCGTCATGGTTGAGCGCCTCCTTTCCGGGCAGGGGCGGGGCAAACGGGCAGGCGAGGAATTCTTTCAGCAGCGGCCGGTCCCGCAGGGTCTTGTAATACGCGCCGAAGGACAACGCCTGTACCCCGGCCAGCGGCACGCGCGCCAGACCCGGCAGCGCCGCGCCCGGCAGCAGCGGCAGAACGGCCGTGCCATACCCGGCCGCCGCCAGCGCGGTCAGCGCTTCGGTCGAATCACAGATATGCAGCGCGTCGGGGGCGTGGTACTCACGCCCAGCTGCTCGAAAAGAAAGGCCGCTACTATCAGCTGTACACCGGCCATGCCATCGGCGCATAAGCGCAAGTAAAAACCAGACGGCCCGCGCAGGGGAACCCCCGGCGGGCCGCTTTGGCTGTTTGCCGCCTGCGGGTCCTTACTCTGCGGCCGCCGCGTCGACAAGTTCCTGCCAGCGCTCGAGCGTGGCGGGGTCGTTGCGGTCGGCGTTGAAGGTGTACAGCAGCTGCACGGACGCCGTGCCGTCGCCAAGACCGTCCAGGTGCAGCTCAAACCGCGTCCATTCGCCTGCAAGCCAGGTGTCGAACAGCCGGGCCGCGCCGCCTTCGCGCACGCCGTCCAGCGCGCCTTCATAGGTCAGGCTGTAGCTGGCGCCGGGGTAGGTCGTCGGCTCGCCGTACAGCTCGGTCGCCTCCGGCATCAGCTGCTCGGCCAGCGCGGCGGCCTGGGCGGCTTCGCCCTGCCACCGGTACTGCCAGGCATAGAAGATGTTGGCCGTGAAGTCGAACTGCAGGTTGGCGGCCCACTCAACGCCGCCGCGCGTGACCGGCGCGTTGAGGTCGTAGGCGGACAGCGCCTCGTTGTAGGTCACGTCCGCTTCGCTCAGGCCGAACGCCGCCAGCGTCTCGGCCAGCGGCTTGCCGTAAACGGCCTCGCGCCCGGCCACCGTCTCAGTGTCCAGCAGCGTCGTCTCGGCGGCGGAGGCGCTGCTTTCGCCGCCGTCCGGGGCGCTGGGGGTGGCGGCGCTGTCCCGGCAGCCGCCCAGCGTCAGGGCGGCCAGGGCGGCGCACAGCAGCAGGGCCAATGTGCGGATACCGTTGCGTGTCTTTTTCATCGTGCATACCTCCTGTACCAGTGTGCGCTGCGCCGCCGGGCCAACCGTGGGAAAAAAGCAAAACGGGCGGCGCCTTTTGTACAGTATAGCATGCGCGCCCTTGGCCCGGGAAGAGAAAACGGCGTTTCTTAGTCGAATCTTAGCCGCGCGGCCGCTGCCCTTGCGTTCCGGCGGGCAAGCTTTTATAATGGAAGGCAGCGAAAGCACCACAGCCCGCACAGGGCCGAAGGAGGCAAAGATGCAATACCGCAATGATAAGACCGGCCGCCCGCTGAGCGTGCTGGGCTACGGCTGCATGCGCTTTACGCGCAAGGGCGCGGGCATCGACCTGGACAAGGCCGAGCGCGAAGTGATGGCGGCCATAAACGCCGGGGTCAACTACTTTGACACCGCCTACATCTACCCGGGCAGCGAAGCCGCGCTGGGCGAGATCTTAGAGCGCAACCACTGCCGCGACCGCGTCTGCATTGCCAGCAAGCTGCCGCAGTACCTTGTGCGCGGCGCGGGGGACTTTGAGCGCTATTTTGCCGAGGAGTTGCGCCGCCTGCGCACCGACCATATCGACTATTATCTCATGCACATGCTGACCGATGTCGAAAGCTGGCGCAAGCTCGAAGCCGCGGGCGTGCGGCAGTGGCTGGCCGAAAAGAAAGCGGCCGGGCAGATCGGGCAGGCGGGGTTCAGTTTCCATGGCTCGACCGCGATGTTCGAGCGCTTGCTCGACTGCTATGACTGGGATTTCTGCCAGATCCAGTACAACTATATGGACGAAAACAGCCAGGCCGGGCGCGCCGGGCTGCAGGCGGCGGCCGCGCGCGGGCTGCCGGTCATCATCATGGAGCCGCTGCGCGGCGGCAAGCTGGTCACGCTGCTGCCGGAAGGCGCGCGCCGCCTGTTTGCCGCCAGCCCGCGCGGCTGGACCCCGGCCGAATGGGCGCTGCGCTGGCTGTGGGACCAGCCGGAAGTGACCTGCGTTTTGTCCGGCATGAACAGCGTCGAGATGGTGGAGGAAAACTGCCGCATTGCCGACGCTGTGCGCCCGCACACGATGCAGCAAAGCGACTTTGCGCTGCTGGAACAGGTGAAAACCGAGATCGCCCGCGGCGTCAAGGCCCCCTGCACCGGCTGCGGCTACTGCATGCCCTGCCCCAAGGGCGTCGATATCCCCGCCGCGTTCCGCTGCTACAACGAGATGTACACCGAGAAAAAGGGCACCGGCCGCCGCGAGTACTGGCAGGTCGTCTCGCTGCGGCGGGAACCGGCCTTTGCGACCCAGTGCGTCGGCTGCGGCCGCTGCGAGCAGCACTGCCCGCAGCACCTGCCCATCCGCGCGCTGCTCAAACAGGCCGACAAAGCCCTGCGCCCCTGGCACTACCGCCTGGCCGGTTGGGTTTCCCGCAAGTACCTTTTCAGCGGGGTGAAGGGGAGAGGGGAAAATTAGGAATTAGGAATTGAATTGGGGGGCGGGTTCGCGGCCAACCGGGAAACCACAACCTCCGCGTTATAACAAACCCCTGTAGGGGACGATGCTCGCATCGTCCCGGGCAACCCCGCCGCGCCGCGAACACCCGCGGGAGGGATAAATCCCTCCCCTACGATCCACGGCAGGCGCGCGGCCGACCGGGAAACCACAACCTCCGTGTTATAACAAACCCCTGTAGGGGACGATGCTTGCATCGTCCCGGGCAACCCTGCCGCGCCGCAAACGCCCCGGGCGGATATGGAATCCGCCCCTACAATGGGTTTTCCACCGGGCGGGCATCCGGCCTTCCCATGTGGCCGGTCGTTGCCGGAAGGCGTGTAGGGGAGGGGCATGCCCCTCCCGCAAATCCCGCGCCGCCGCGAACACCCACGGGAGGGATAAATCCCTCCCCTACGAACCACGGCGGGCCCGCGGCCAACCGGGAAACCGCAACCTCCGCGTTATAACAAACCCCTGTAGGGGACGATGCTCGCATCGTCCCGGGCAACCCCGTCGCACCGCGAACACCTGCGGGAGGGCCATGGCCCTCCCCTACAAACCACGGCAGGTCCGCGGCCAACCGGGAAACCACAACCTTCGTGTTATAACAAACCCCTGTAGGGGACGATGCTTGCATCGTCCCGGGCAACCCCGCCGCACCGCGAACACCTGCGGGAGGGATAAATCCCTCCCCTACGACCCACGGCGGGCCCGCGGCCAACCGGGAAAATGCGAACCCGGCGATGCCGCAACCCCCTGTAGGGGACGATGCTCGCATCGTCCCGGGAACCCCGCGCCGCCGCAAACACCTGCGGGAGGGCCATGGCCCTCCCCTACGAACCACGGCAGGTCCGCGGCCAACCGGGAAACCACAACCTCCGCGTTATAACAAACCCCTGTAGGGGACGATGCTCGCATCGTCCCGGGCAACCCCGCGGCACCGCAAGCACCCCGGGCGGATATGGAATCCGCCCCTACAATGGGTTTTCCGCCGGGCGGGCATCCGGCCTTCCCGTGTGGCCGGTCGTTGCCGGAAGGCATGTAGGGGAGGGGCATGCCCCTCCCGCAAACCTGTGGACAGCGGACAGGCGCCTTCCCTGACAGCAAAAAGCGCCCCGGCCAGGGGATGGCCGGGGCGTTTTTATGGGAAGGTAAACCGTATAAGCGGGAAAAGCGGAAAAAGGGGCGCGATCAGCGCTGGATGCGGCCGGAGCCGTCGCCGCCGGCCAGCTTCTCGACCTCGGAGACGGTGACCATGTTGTAGTCGCCCTCGATGGAATGCTTGAGCGCGGAGGCCGCCACGGCAAACTCCACGGCGTCCTGGGTGCTCTTGCCGGACAGCAGCGCATAGATCAGGCCGCCGCCGAAGCTGTCGCCGCCGCCGACGCGGTCGATGATGCGCA
>ERZ1643251.1422-NODE-1422-length-27200-cov-9.351556_pt1 | contig 27200 bp, 23 predicted proteins | sample MGYA00579261_ERZ1643251 | MGnify/ENA primary metagenome ERZ1643251 (study PRJEB29033, sample SAMEA4952267) | chicken gut metagenome | biome: Broiler Chicken; feature: Gastrointestinal Tract; material: Caecum | place: Ireland | collected 2018 | study: Broiler... | reverse complement strand
TTTCCACATCGGACTTTTGCAATATGTAAAGTGCCAACTGTGAATCCCTCAGGCAAAAATCAAAGATTTTTGCCAGCTCCCTTTGGCAAGGGAGCCTTTGGGTGCGGTATCGGCGGCTTTCCGCCGAACTTATTACATATTCCCTCTTCCCTATTCCCTAAAAAAGCCCGGTGTCGTTACTGCGGTGGAAATTGGGGTGTCGATAACCTCTATTAAGTACCAACCCAAAAGCAGACCGTCAGCTTAGCTCCCGCTGGCTCCCTCAGGCACCTGCGGTGCCAGCTCCCTCCGGTCGGGAGCTATGGGGTGCATACCTTTCCACATCGGACTTTTGCAATATGTAAAGTGCCAACTGTGAATCCCTCAGGCAAAAATCAAAGATTTTTGCCAGCTCCCTTTAACAAGGGAGCCTTTGGGTGCGGTATCGATACCGGGCGGGTCAGGGAAGTAACGAGCAGCAGAAATCTATCGTGCGAAATTGTCAGCGGGCACTGCCCGCCGAAATTGCCGCCGGGGGCACCCCGGCGGCTTTTTCAGATATACAGCTTTCCGTAGCGGAAAATCAGCTTTTTCCACCAGGGGAGGCGTTGGGCGGTGAGGGTCATGGCGGTTTCGTAGAATTGCCATACCGCCTGGCGGCTCTCCTCCGGCAGGGGCTCCCGGTCGTAGGCGTCCCGGTCTACCAGAAGAAGAACTGCCGGAATGTCCAGGCTCTCAAGCTCCGGAAGGACGGCGGACAGCTGGGCTGCGAAATCCGCCTCCTGACCGTCCAGCCCGGTGAGCAGGCCGGCAAAGTGGAGGCCCTCCACCATTCTGGCGTAGAGAACCTTGGGGGGAAGCCGTCTCTGCCGGGCAAGAAGCCACTTTCTTCCCCGGTATACCAGCAGGACTATCGCCGCAATGAGGCCTATCCACAGAAGGGGCTTCAGGTTTATGGACTTTTCCTGGGTCTGGGGCCGGGTGGTGGGGTTGTACTCCTGGGGGCGGGTCTGGGGCAGCTCCGGCTCCGGGGGCTGCAAAATGGTAAAGTCCCAATTCTGATTCTTCAGCACCTCCTGCAAGGTGCTGGCGGGGATGCCCGGAAGCTCCGGGATTTTCGGGCCGCCGGGGGTCATCTCCACCGGCACCCAGCCGTAGTCCGGCATACAGATCTCCACCCAGGCGTGGGCGGACTCATCCGTCACCTCTGCGTGGTACTCCCCGTTCTCCAGGTTGAAATCCGAGGGCTTCACAGAATAGCCGGTGGCGTACCGGGCGGGGATACCGTACATCCGGTAGAGAATCACCGCCGCCGAGGCAAAGTGCTGGCAGTAGCCCCTGCCGCTTTCAAACAGGAAGTACTCCGCCGGGTCCGCATTCAGGGGGAACATACCCGGAGCCTGGGTGTAGGTGGCGTAGGTGGTGAGGGTGTGGTGGATGAACATGGTCACCTCTTCCAGGCTCTCCAGGGGGTTGGCCTCTACCAGCTGGCGGAATTTCGTCAGCTGGCCCGAGGGCAGCCGGGTATAGTAATCCAGGGCCTCCTGGCGGTAGAGCTCCAGCAGCTCCCGGTTCAGGGGCTCCTCATCCGACACCCGATTCCAGGGAATGGCCAACAGGCTGATGGGATAGTAATATGCCCCATAGCCCCCCTCAATCTGCCGCTCCACCGCCTGGGAGAAGTAGGGCATGGGTTTGCTTGTCTGGTCACTTTCCACCGGGTAAATGCCCAGTCCGATAGGCTCGGTACGCAGATAGCGATAATTCAGTTCATATATCAGAGAGTCCATCAACGTTCGGAGGGTACCGCTCCAGCTTTCTCGTTCCTCGTCCGACAGCCGGTCCCACTCCACGCCGATCCAGCTCTCCCATTCCACGCCGCTCTGCTCCAGCCGCTCATAGATTTCCTCGTCCCAGTTGTCCTCCCACTGACCGTTTTCATAGTCACCCCGGGAGGATTGGTGGAGGTAGATGGTGGAGGTTGGCTGCTGGTTTGCGTAAATATCCATCAGAAGGACTCCGGCGGCGTACACATTGCCCCGGCTGACGCTGCCGTCCTCCATGTCCAGAGAACCGCCCATCTGCTGGCGCACCGCCTTCACCACCGCCGATTCCACCTGATAAGGAATGGTATACAGGGTCTGCTGGGTAGCCTCTGCCACAAGCCAGGACAGGGCGAACAGGCAGCACACCCCTGCCAGGAGTCCCGCTCCCAGCCGCCGGAAGCTTCCGGCGGTTTTTTTGTCCGCAGGAGCCGACTTGCCGGGGTTTTTCAGCCGCTTCCACAGCCAGAATCCCAGAAGGAACACCACCAGGGCGAACATCCCCGGAAGGTTCAATGGGATTGCCATAAAGGGACAGGCCAGGGGCAGGGCCGCCCCTGCCAGAAGCAGGGGCCAGTGAAGATTCAGCACAATCTCCACCAAAAACAACAGCATTGCCACCCACGCCATGAGAAAGGTCATGGCGGTGGTCACATTGCCGGTGACGTTCCCTCCGAAGCTCCCCAGAATCCGGGTCAGCTGTCCTTGCAGGTTCTCGCTTCCCAGCAGGTACCAGAGGCTTCCCATGAGGAAAATTCCCATGGCGGCCAGGGTGGGCCATCTGCCTGGGAGGCGGTACAGCCCCCACAAAAGGGCAAGGAACCCCATCCCCAGCCACAGGCTGGGGGTAATGTCCCAGGTGAGCACCCGCACCTCCTCCAGAATCTTTGTAAGGGCGTACTGGCCGATGAACAGCAGCAGAAGGTCCAGCCAGGCGGCCTCTTTTTTTACCTTCCAGCCCATGGTATCTCCCTCCAATCCATCGGCATTTTCAGCTCATTTTCGTAGTTTTTGGGAGAAAATGCAAAGATTTTCTCCTCCCGGAAGGAAAGGGTCAGGCTGCTGTCCAGCCAGAACCCCTCCTGAGGAAGGGGCTTTTTCTCCCCGGAGAAGAAGCCGCCGGTTTCGTACAGCCGCAGCAGCGCCTCCCAGCAGTCCTCCTCCCCGGAAACCTGGAAGCAATCCGTCCCCTCCCGGTGGTTCCACCACAGCTGCACCAGCACCTCCTGGGCTGTAAGCCCCAGAAGAAGGCTCTGAACCACCTCATAAAAGGCGTTGCGCTGTGCCGGAGGCAGAGGCTTGGGACACTCCATATCCAGAGTCACCGTCAGGCTCCGCTTTCCCTCTTTGGCGTATTCCCGCACCATGAGGGTATCGGTACGGGCACTTTGCTTCCAGTGGATGGTGCGGAAGGAATCTCCCGGCTGATAGTCCCGGATCTGGCGCACCTCCTGGGTGCTGCTCCCGGCCAAAGCCAGCTGGGGGGTGTCCTCCCCCTCCAGGTGGGGAAGAAAATTCTCCGGCAGGGTGATGTCCATGGCCGGGGCGTTGGGAAATACCGCCACCTGGGCCCGGAGCTTTTTCCCCTTTCCATGGGCAAAGAGCCCCAGGTAGTCAAAGACCTTCACCCGTCTGAGCATCACCGGGTGAAGTCCGCAAACATCGGTGGATACCGGGACGGCCACGGTCTGCCCGCCGGACAGCCGGGGAAGGGAGATTTTCTTCCGCTTCTTCTTTCCCGGAAGCCGGAACCGGAAGGTCACCTTTCCCAAAGGCAGCCGCCCCCGGCTTTCCGCCGTTACCGTCACCCCGCCCTTTTGTCCCCGGCGGAGGAAGAACAAATCCTTGGAAAAGGACACCTGCACCTTCCCGGCAAGAAAATAAGGGGTCAGGAAGGCACACACCAGCAGCCCGGCACCGCACACCCCCAGCACCAGCAGAGGAAGGGAGCGGTACATGGCAGCCAAGTACCAGCAGCCTGCCGTCCACAAAAAACACAACAGCTTTTTCATGGCTTTTTCCCCAGGCTGGGACGCTTTACCGATGCCAGAATCTCGGAAATCAGCTGCTCCTTGTCCACCCGGTTCCGCTGGGCCTCGGGGGTGAGAATCAGCCGGTGGCGGATCACCGCCGGGAACTGGCTGGACACATCCGCCGGAATGACGAAGCTCCGGTCATTCATCCAGGCTGCCGCCTTGGCAAGCTGCACCAGAGCCAGCGTCGCCCGGGGGCTGCCGCCCCGGGCAATCTGGTTATGCTGCCGGGTGGCCCACACCAGCTCCACCGCATACCGGGCCACCACCTCTTTTATGTAAATCTGAGAAATCTCCTGCTCCACCGCCAGCAGACGCTCTGCGTCCATGACGGTCTCCACCTCACCCATGCGGCTCTGGTGGTTCTTCTCCAGGGCCATGGTCAGCTCGCTGTCGAAGCTGGGATAGCCGATGGACAGACTGGTCATGAACCGGTCCTCCTGAGCCTCCGGCAGCCGCTGGGTGCCGATGCTGCCCATGGGATTCTGGGTGGCGATGACATGGAAGGGCTGAGGCAGCGGCCGGGTCACCCCGTCCACCGTCACCTGCCGCTCCTCCATCACCTCCAATAGAGCCGACTGGGTCTTGGGGGAGGTGCGGTTGATTTCGTCCGCCAGCAGAAGATTACAAAAAACGCTTCCCGGCTGGTAGACGAACTTCTCCTGGTCCCGGCGGTAGATGGAAAAGCCCGTCAAATCCCCGGGGAGCACGTCCGGCGTAAACTGAATCCGCTTATGGGTAAGCCCCATGGCCTTGGAAAACGCCAGGGCCAGGGTGGTCTTGCCTACCCCCGGAATGTCCTCCAGCAGCACATGGCCTCCCGCCAGAAAGGTGCGCATAATCTGGGCAATTTCCTGCTCCTTGCCGTAAATCACCCGGCTCACCTGCTCCATCACCTGATACACAGCCTGTAAATTCTCCTTCATGGCGAACCCTCCCCTGTTTTCCTTTCTTCTCCGCCGGCTTGTCCGCCGGCAGTGTTTACCAACAGTATAGCGGAAAATTCCCGGTTTGTAAAACCCTTATTGCCCTTCCGGGTGAAAGATTATGTAAATTTTATGGGATGTGTGAGATTTTCCGTGGATTAGCCTTGCAACAGGGAATGGGATTGGTTATAATTTCTAAGGAAGCTCTGAATAAATTGGCAAGAGCTGGCAGCGTGAGATTTTTCGTCAGACAAAAGAATGGAAAACAGTGGAATACTGTATGTATTTCCTGTTTTTCATTCTGCGTGGATGGCGAAAAAGATAAGCTTTCCAGCCGCAGACGATTTGTTCAGAGTTTCCCTAAGGTGGGCGTTTACCCCAGGGTGTCCAGGTGGATTTGCAGGTACTTTTCCAGGGCAGCCCCATAGGCAATGGTGTTGGCCTGGTTGCTGGCGTAGCCGGGAAGGATGTAGTACAGCAGCTCGTCTGCCAGACGGAAGCCTATGTAATGGGCCACCTTATAGCCCACCGTCTCCAGGTAAGCATAGTACTCCCCGATTCCCTCCAGCAGCCGCTGTGCCTTCAAAGACCAGAGCTCGGGCTGCGCGGCCTTTGCCTGGTTTCTTGCCAGCTGCACCCCCGGCAGGCTCTCCAGCAGATACTCCCGGTTCAGGGTTTCGTACCCCTCCTGCAGCAGCAGTCCGCTCACCGGGTTGCGAAAAATCTCCATGTTCAGGAACAGCCCCTGACAGGCAATATACAAAACCTCCTGGGAAAAAGCCCGTTCCCTGGCATCCAGGTAGGTCATAATCTGTTCTGCCTCCCTGTCGGTGCTCTCTTCCTGGAGCTGGGCCACATTTTCCCGGTAGGTCCGCTGGATTTCCCGGAAGCCCGGGTCCACTTCCTTCAGAATTTCATGCACCTGCTCCATGACAACACGGGGGTTGGTCAGCTGCTTTGCAATGGATGTAATTTCCTTCATAACTGTTTTCTTCCTTTCTGCAATCGCCTTTCGTTTGGTTTCATTCCGGGTAAGTCTTTCAGATTGGGCTTTGGCTGTCCTCCGGAAGGATAATACCACGACATTTTTGTCGGAATCCCTCGAAAATTGTAGGCGAATACAGAAAATGTTAAATTGGGGGGAAATTTTGTCCTGCCCCCTGGGGGAAAAGTCCCTTTCCCCGCCCCATTTCTCCCCCCGGAGGGGGGATGTATCTTGTTGTAAACGGAGGTATCCCAGTGGCCGATTGTGGTTTGCCGGACAGCTCTTTGTCCCGGTTTGATTCCATGGAAACCGAAACCCTGCGCCGGATTCTTCAGGAAAATCAGGCTCTCCAGCCGGAAAGCGAGCTTTCTATCACAGAGCTTCCGGCCCGGCGGGAGCAGGCAGCAGAAAAATCCCCGGAGCCTGCCCCGGTGGACCGCCACCCCAGGAAGGGGAAACGGCCCGGAATACCCGGCCTGGTGGCTGCCGCAGCGGTGGTGGTGCTTCTGCTGAGCATTGCCATCAACGCCAGCGGACTGTGGGAATCCATCATCCTCTGGTATGAGAACAGCTTTTCCCTGGATTCCCCCCACCAGGACAAGCCGCCCCTCCCCACGGAAGAAGCCCTGGGGGATTTTCCGGAGGCCTCGGCCATGCTGCCCACCTGGTTCCCGGAGGACTATGCTCTTGGAGAATCTTCGGTGCAGCAGTCCCCCATTGCCCGTACCTATTGGGCGCTTTTCACCGGTCCCCGGGGGAATATGCGCATCCGCATCGGGGACTATGTGGACGGCAGTCCCACAGAATATGAGTATTCCGATTCCCTGCTGGAGATTTATGCGGTTGACGGCATCCAGTATTACATCTGCAGCAATTACGACACCCTTGTGGCGGTGTGGCTGGCAGACCGGCTGGAATGCTCCATCGCCGGTGACATCACCCTGGAAGAGATGAAACAGATGATTGACTCCATCGGCGGGTAGGCCCTTTGCGGATGGGTTTGTGCTTGGAAAACAGAAGCGGGAGAACCCCCGGTCTTGGGGTTCTCCCGCTTTTTTGCTTACTTTTTCTCTTTGGGAAGGAGCACATTCAGAAGAATTGCCACCAGAGCGGCGGGAACAATGCCGCTGCCGCCGAAAATCAGGGTCACAAACTGGGGAGCCTGGACAAGCACTCCGGGGTTGGCGCCGATGCCGTAGCCCAGACCCAGAGCAACGGACACGATGGACAGGTTCCGGGGGGTGAGGGGCTCCCGGGTGATGAGCTGAATGCCGGAAATCACAATGGAGGAGAACATCATCACCGCAGCGCCGCCCAGTACCGCCTGGGGCATCATGGAGACCAATGCACCCAGCTTGGGGATGAGGCCGCACAGCACCAGGAACACGGCGCCGGTAGCCAGGGCGAAGCGGTTGACCACCTTGGTCATGGTCACAAGGCCCACATTCTGGGAGAAGGAGGTGTTGGGGAGCACCCCGAACAGGGCGGCAAAGGAGGAGCCCAGGCCGTCACACATGACGCCGCCGGCAAGCTCCTTGTCGGTGGCTTCCCGGTCAAGGCCCCCCACCATTACGCCGGAGATGTCGCCCACCGTTTCCACGGCGGTGACGATGAACATGATCATCACCGGGGCAATGGCCCGCATGTCAAACACCGGCTTTACCGGCATCAGCTGGGGCACGGCGAACCAGGAGGCGTTTGCCACCTTGCTCCAGTCCAGCACCCAGGCCTTGGTGTAGGCCGCACCCTCGGCGGTAACACCGGTGGTGGGAAGGAACAGTCCCATAAGCCCGGCGGCGATATAACCGGCAATGATGCCCATGAGAATGGAGGAGGAGCTGAGGAACCGGTTGGGGCAGTGCTTGAAAATCAGAATCACCACCAGCACGAAAATGCCCAGCAGCAGATTCTCCACAGAGCCGTAGTCCACAGCGCCGCTGCCGCCGCCGAAGGAGCCGATGCCCACGGCAATCAGGCTCAGGCCGATGGACAGCACCACGGTGCCGGTGACCACGCTGGGGAAGAACCGGCGCAGGGGCTTGAGGAAGGCACCCAGCACCGTCTCAAACAGGCCGCCGATGATGGAAGCACCCATAATGGCACCGTAGGTGAGGATGCCGCCCCCCATGGTGGTGGTGACGGAATTGAACACCCCGATGAAGCCGGAGGAGGTGCCCATGATGATGGGCACCTTGCCGCCGATGGGGCCGATGGCAAAGAGCTGGAGTAAGGTCACAAGGCCGGCTACCAGCATGGCGTTCTGCAGAAGGCTTACCTGCAGGTCTGCAAACTCACCGCCTGCCAGGCCGCAGGCACCGGTGATGATGAGCAGCGGGGTGAGGTTTCCCACGAACATGGCCAGCACGTGCTGCAAGCCCAGGGGGATTGCCTGCCGCAGGGGCAGCTTGCCCTCAAAGGTAAAGGCCTCAGAGGACAGAGGCGTTTTTTTAGGCATGGGTCAATCTTCTCTCTTTCACAAAAAATTCACAAACACAATCTTAAAGGATTTGAGAAGGATTGTCAACCCAAAAGGTGGAAAGGGGGGCAGTTTCCCCATTTTCCGGCTCCAGGAGGAAGCGAAGGTACCGGCGCTCCGTCTCCGACATGGGGCCCCGGGGCTTATAGACCAGGGCGTCCTGATACCGGGTGCCCCCTTCCCGACAGGAAAGCTGGGTCAGGGCGAAGGCTTTGCACACGCTCTCCTCCAGAGTCTCCGACCACATATAGGCATCCGGCAGCCCGTGGAGCATCTGAATCTGGGCCAGCCTGTCCACGGTGTAAAGGAAGCTCCCCTCCTGGGGCCGGTTCCGGGGGTAGAACACATCCCGGTGGCGGATTTCCCGGTAGCGGGACAAAGTCTCCCGGGACACCTGGTGCCGGGAAGCCAGGGGACTGTTCCGGCTCACCACCACCGTATATTCCGTCTGTCCCAGGGGCTTCATGGTCATGGAAAGCTCCTCCATCTGCTCGGAGAAGTAGTCCTGATACTCCACACTGAAGCGAATCACCGCCACCTCGGCGCTGCCGCTGTCCAGCAGCTCCAGAGCCTGCCGGGGGTGGCACTCCTTCACCATGGCGTCCAGCTTCTCCCCCGGCCCCAGGGACTGCAAAAACCGGGCCACATCCCGGGTGTGGCGGTAGGACCGGGGCAGGCAAATCCGGAACCGGTTGGGGCTCTCTCCGGCTGGGCCCAGGCCCTGGATGAAGTCCGCCTCCCGGAGGATGTTCCGGGCGTGGCGCAGCAGGGCCACCCCCTTCTGGGTGGGGCGGACGCCTTTTCTGGTGCGCTCGAAAATGGGAAAGCCCACGGCCTTTTCCGTCTCCCCCAGAATCCGGCTCAGGTTGGGCTGGCTCATATACAGGTTGGCAGCAGCCTGGGACACGGAGCGGGTGCGCTCGATTTCCACCAGGCAGTGGAGCTGATGGGTGTTGAAATCCATCACGTACACCTTCTTTCTGATATATCAAAAACCAAATATCATATTCCTATCCGGCATAATCCTTGTGTTTTTCCGAAAATGTGCTAAGCTTTAGCCTTGGAAAAACCATACTGAGAATTTGGAGGAAAGAAATATGGCAAGATTTACTCTTCCCAGAGACATTTATCATGGAAAGGGCGCTTTGGATGCCCTGAAGACCTTTGAGGGCAAGAAGGCCATGGTCTGTGTAGGCGGCGGCTCCATGAAGAAGTTCGGCTTCCTGGACAAGGTCATCGCCAACCTGAAAGAGGCCGGCATGGAGGTAGAGGTATTCGAGGGTATCGAACCCGATCCTTCCGTGGACACCGTTATGCGGGGCGCTCAGGCTATGGAGAAGTTCCAGCCGGACTGGATTGTGGCCATCGGCGGCGGCTCTCCCATCGATGCAGCCAAGGCCATGTGGATCAAGTACGAGTACCCGGAGATCACCTTCCCGGAGATGTGCAAGGTCTTCGGCATTCCCCAGCTGCGGAAGAAGGCCCGGTTCTGTGCCATCTCCTCCACCTCCGGCACCGCCACGGAGGTCACCGCCTTCTCCGTCATCACCGACTACCAGCAGGGCATCAAGTACCCCCTGGCAGACTTTGAAATCACCCCGGATGTGGCCATCGTAGACCCCACCCTGGCAGAAACCATGCCCAAGAAGCTGGTAGCTCACACCGGCATGGACGCCATGACCCACGCCATTGAGGCCTATGTGTCCACCGCCCACTGCGACTACACCGACCCCCTGGCCATCCACGCCATCCGCATGATTCAGCATGACCTGGTAGGCAGCTATAACGGAGACATGGAGAAGCGGGACGCTATGCACAACGCCCAGTGTCTGGCCGGCATGGCCTTCTCCAACGCACTGCTTGGCATTGTCCACTCCATGGCTCACAAGACCGGTGCCGCCTTTGCAGACTACGGCGCCCACATCATCCACGGCGCTGCCAACGCCATGTACCTGCCCAAGGTCATCGCCTTCAACGCCAGGAACGAGACCGCCAAGGCCCGGTATGCCGTCATTGCCGACGAGATGAAGCTGGGTGGCAGCAGCAACGACGAGAAGGTGGCTCTGCTCATCGCCTATCTGCGGAAGATGAACGACGACCTGAACATCCCCCAGTGCATCGCCCACTACGGCGCCGACTCCTATCCCTGCGACCAGGGCTTCGTGCCGGAGAAGGTGTTCCTGGAGCGGCTGCCGGAGATTGCCAGGAACGCCATCGGCGACGCCTGCACCGGCTCCAACCCCCGGATTCCCACCCAGGAGGAGATGGAAAAGCTCCTCAAGTGCTGCTACTACGACTGGGAAGTGGACTTCTGATTTTCCTTCGATACATCTCCTATCTATCCTTAGGGAGGCAGGCCAAAATTGGTCTGCCTCCCCCTTTTATTCTGCATGGAAATGGGCCTGCATCTCTTTGGCAGTCCGGGCGACCTCTTCCTCCAGCTCCCGGGCGGACATACGAAGCACGCCGCTTCCCAGAGAGCTGAGCTGCACCAGGGCGTCGGAGGTGGCTACCCGCACCTGGTAGTTTTTGCCAATCTCCCGGACAAGGGACTGAATGTAGGCGTCTGCCGTCTGGTTTTCCTTGGTGTAGACCACCTGCAAGTTATGAAAATGGCCCTTTTCTCCCGGATTTCCCGCCACTTTGTAGCCGTCAAATACCACCACCGTCCGGCACTTGGTGTAGCCGGTGTAGCTGCTGAGCCTGTCCAGCAGCTGCCGCCGGGCAGCGTCCAGGTCGGTTCTGGCGGTGGCGGACAGGCCATCCCAGGCGAAAATCATGTTGTAGCCGTCCACAATCAGGCAACGCTGCTGGGGCGGACGGATGAAAATTTCCTCCTTTGCCGGACGGTTTTCCGGGGCCCGGTAAAGGGGCCGCTTCATGGGGCCAAACTCCCGGAGCATGATGGCCTCCAGCTCCTTATCGTCCACCCGAAGATTCCGGGTTACAAGCTCCGGAGGTTTTTCCTCCTGCAGGCCGCTTTCCAAATGCATATAGTCTTTGACCTGGCTCCATTTTACCGTGAAGCCTGCGCCGTGGGCGCAGAATACGGAGTCCGGGGTGTTCTCCAGATCTGCCTCCGGGTTATAGTCTGCCGCCGCCACCACCGCCTCCTGGTTGTGGCAGGGGGCGTAGCCCAGAAGGCTCAGCTGGAGCTGCCCCTTTCCCTGGGTGTAGGCCGCCACCTGCTGGGCATAGTCCCCCAGCTCCGAGGCAGGCACCTGCCCGGTGAGGATGGCGTTTTCCCGGCGGTTTTCCGGGGGCTCCGGCAGGCCTCCCATGGCCCGGATGTCGGTGATGGCCCGGCCAACCTGGTTAGAGGGCACAATCAGGGTAAACCGATACCAGGGCTCCAACAGCTTAGGTTTTGCCTCCATCAGTCCCTGGCGCACCGCCCGGTAGGTAGCCTGGCGGAAGTCGCCTCCTTCTGTGTGCTTTAGGTGGGCTTTTCCCAGGAGAAGGGTGATTTTCATATCCGTAATGGGAGCGCCGGTCAGCACGCCCCTGTGGGTCTTTTCCTGCAAATGGGTGAGAATCAGCTTCTGATAGTTGATATCCAGTACATCCATGGGGCACCGGGTGTCGAACACCAGGCCGCTCCCCTGGGGCAGAGGCTCTAAAAGGAGGTGGACTTCTGCATAGTGGCGCAGAGGCTCAAAATGCCCCACCCCCTCCACGGTATTTTCGATGGTCTCCCGGTAGTGGATTTTGGGGTCTGTCAGCTGCACCTCCAGGGAAAACCGCTGATGAATCAGGCTTTTGAGGATTTCCTGCTGGACTTTTCCCATAACCTGGGCGTGAATCTGCCCCGCCTCCCACAAAATGTGAAGCGTCGGGTCCTCCTCTTCCAACTGCCGCAGCTTGGGAAGGACGGTCATGGGGTCGGTGCCGGAGGGCAGGGCAATCCGGTAGGACATGACCGGCTCCACCAGAGGAGGCTTTCCTTCCGGCTCTGCCCCCAGGGACTGGCCTATCCAGGTCTGGGACAGGCCGGCGGCGGCGCAGATTTGCCCCGGGAGCACCTGCTGCACCGCCGTGAATTTCTCCCCGGAGTAAATCCGCAGCTGCTGGATTTTCTCCTCTACCTTATCCCCCTTTGCCGTTTCATAGGAAAGGGCGGTGCGGACGGACAAAGACCCGCCGGTGACCTTCAGCCAGGTGAGGCGGTTGCCCTGGGGGTCCCGGGAGATTTTGTAGACTTTTGCCGCAAATTCCTGCCCGTACTCTTCCCGGGGGGCGTAGGTGGTAAGCAGCTCCAAAAGGGTGTCCACTCCCTGGAGTTTCAGACCGGAGCCAAAGCAGCAGGGAAAGAGCTTTCCGTGGGCAATCAGTTCCCGCAGGTTCCCTTCTGTCACCGTTCCCGTTTCCAGGTAGGTTTCCAGCAGAGCCTCGTCGCACAGAGCGGCGTTTTCCCAGAGGGTTTCCTGGGGCTGGGTGAAGTCCACAAAGCCGGGGCCGAAGGATTCCTGCAATTCCTGCATCAGCTCCTCCCGGCCCTTCCCCGGCAAATCCATTTTGTTCAGAAACAGGAAGGTGGGCACGGCGTACCGCCGCAGAAGCTGCCACAGGGTGATGGTGTGGGCCTGGACTCCGTCGGTGCCGCTGATGACCAGCACGGCGCAGCTGAGCACCGGCATGACCCGCTCCGCCTCCGGGGCAAAGTCCACGTGCCCCGGGGTGTCCAGGAGGGTGATATGCTGCTCCGGCAGCTGGGCCTGCTTGGAGAAGATGGTAATGCCCCGGGCCCGCTCCAGATTGTGGGTGTCCAGATAGGCATCCCGGTGGTCCACCCGCCCCAGAGTCCGCCGCACCCCCGCCACATACAAAAGGGCCTCCGACAAGGTGGTCTTTCCCGCATCCACATGGGCCAGAAGCCCTACGGTGGTGGGAATTTTGTTTTCCATACCATGTCATCTCCCTTCCTGCAAAATATAAGGGAAGCTCTGAATAAATTGGCAAGAGCTGGCAGCGTGAGATTTTTCGTCAGACAAAAGAATGGAAAACAGTGGAATACTGTATGTATTTCCTGTTTTTCATTCTGCGTGGATGGCGAAAAAGATAAGCTTTCCAGCCGCAGACGATTTATTCAGAGTTTCCATAAGGGAATTATACCACGAAAGAGCGGGGAAAGTCGATAGATAAAACCACAAAATTCCTCCGGCCTGACGGCGGGATTTTCTGCGGCGGGGCCCACAATCTGACGGACTCTGAAAGCAACAACCCCGCCTGTTTGCAGGCTGGTGTGTCTGCCGGTTTTTTTATATAATAATGGCAGAAAAACAACAAAAACAGGAGGTAACAAATCATGGCATTTTCTCTGGACAGCAAGGTAAAGGACATTCTCAAGAATCCGGCAGCAGCTGCGGTGCTGGATAAGTACAGCGAAGGGGCTTCCAAGAACCCTCAGATGAAGCTGGTAGGCGGACTGACCCTGCGGAAGCTGGCAAGCTTCCCCCAGTCGGCACATCTTAAGCCCCATCTGGAGGACCTGGACAAGGAATTGCAGGCCATCGAATAAAAGTACCGGGCAGCCAGAAGGCTGCCCGGTCAGACTGTCAATAAAGTCCCAAACCGGCAAAAGCAGAAGGAAATGGGCTTTCATCCCCTTTTGGAGGATTGGTAGAAAAACCAGGTGCAGTTCCTCCAACAAAAGCCCGGAAATTGTTGCTGCGCAACGCTTTTGCCTTACTGCGCAAACGCCGCCCTACCGTACCCTATGTACAACCACGGGCGGCGTTTGCTTGTCTTTGTGCTTTTTTGACCGGGCAGCCAGAAGGCTGCCCGGTGTTTTTTCAGAAGCAGGTCCAGCCGCCGTCACACTTAAGCTCTTCACCGTTGACATAGCGGGACTGGTCACTGGCCAGGAACAAAATGGCATCCGCCAGATCCTCCGGCATAGCCAGCTCTCCGGAGAACTCCAGGAGCTTGCCGGTGCGTCCGAAGCCGAAGGGGTCGGAGGGGGGCATCACCAGAGGAATATCCGTCACCACCCCGCCGGGGGAGACGGCATTGCACCGGATCCCCTCCTCCATATACATGAAGGCCGTGTTCTTGGTGGCCGCCAGTACTGCGCCCTTGCTGGCGCAGTAGGCAGCGCCGGAAGTCTGGTGGGTGGCGCCCACGGAGCAGATATTCACAATCACGCCCCCATCTCCCTGGGCCAGGTACTGCCGGCATTCCTCCCGCATACCGTACATCAGGCCAAAGGTATTGACCTGGAAGGTTTTCAGGAGCATTTCATCGGACATATCCCCAATGGCGGTATTGTCATCCATAATGCCGGCGCCGTTTACCGCCACATCCAGCCGTCCGAAGGTATCCACCGCCTTCTTCACCATGGCTGCGGCGGTCTCCGGGGTGCTCACATCCCCTGCGTACCAGGTCATCTCTCCGGCCAGGTCCTTGCACTCCCGGGCCAGCTCCTCCAGCCGTTCCTCCCGGCGAGCCACGGCAACCACCCGGGCTCCCTCCTGACAAAACAGCCGGGCGGTGGCCCTTCCAATGCCGGCGGAAGCACCGGTTACGATACATACTTTTCCATCCAGTCTGCCCATAGTTACCTCCTTAGCAGAATACCTTATTTACAACCACAGCGGGAGAATCGTTGCATCCCACCGTTACCTCTGCCCCATCCGGCACATCTGCCCGGAGGGTGGCGAAGCCGATGTTCTTGTCCACAGTGTAGCCGTAGATGGTCTGGGCGCAGCGGCCCACCTCCACACCGTACCAATAGACCCGCTCCCAGATGGAAATATCCTCTGTGGATTCTCTTGAAAATTCCAGTCCCACCATCCGGTATTTGGGATGGGCCTTTCGCTCCAGGGCTGCGGCCTTGCCGATAAAGTCCTTATTCTCCGCCACGGCCCAGCCCATTGCGCACTCGTAGGGGCTCAGGTGCTTGAAGTCCTGCTTCAGGGCAAAGCCCTTCTCCATGGGGACGGAGCGCACATACACCTCCAGCGTCTGCAGTTCCCGGCCGCCTGCCTGCTCCACCGCCTGCAGCGCAGCATCGTGGATGGCCTGGCTCTTGTCAAAGGCGGCATAAATCTCATAGCCGTTCTCTCCGGTGAAGCCGGAGCGGTGGATATACACAGGGATGTCCCCGATTTTCCGCTGGCAGATGGCAAACCGCTTCAGCTCGTCCACCGGGGCATCCAGAAGGGCATTCATGGCCTTCAGACTGTCCGGCCCCTGGACGGCGTACATATCCCAATCATAGGTGATGAGCTTTGCCTGCACCCGGGCCTGACCCTTGTGCTTTTCAATCCAGGGCAGCAGCCGGGGGCCGTACAGGTCGGATACCCAATAGCATCCTTCCTCCATGTGCATGACAATCACATCGTCAATAATCTCCCCAGCCTCGTCCAGGGAGGCGGTGTACTTGGAGCGGCCCACTGCCACCTTGGACAGGTCGCTGATGTAAATTTTCTGGAGCACTTCCAGGGCATCCTCTCCCGTGACCTCCACCAGATCATGGGTCCAGCGGTACAGACCTACCCCCTGACGGATGGCCTGGGCATCGGCTCTTGCCACTTTATCCTCTCGAAACAGCATTTTCCCGCACCTCCTTACAGCATCCGGGGGTCTTCCCTGCGGATGACCTTGATATACATGGTTTCTTCCTCCCGGCCCTCGATGACACAGGACCATTCCGGGCTTACCAGTGTCTTGGCGGCACCGTTCCACTGGGCCTCGTAAGCATCCACCAGCTCCTCCAGCGGTGCCATTTCATACCGGGCGGTAAAGTCCTCGTTCTTGACCCGAATCCAGGTTTCATCCTTGGTCCACCGCTCCATGGTGTAGGGCACCTGCTGCACATCCAGCATATAGCGGATGTAGCCCCCCAAAAGCCGGCCGTCATTGTCGTCCAGCTCGTGGGGCACTCCCAGATAACTCCGCAGACCCTCCTTGGCAAAGGGGTCCATGAACTGGTTTTTCCCTGCGGTGGCAAAGACAATCCGGAACACTCGCAGGAATTCATCCTCGTCCGGGGCCATATCCTTAATGGCCATCATGGGGAACTGGACGGACCAGACCCAGCCCATCTGAGCCACCCAATGGTAGGCCTGCTCCAGGGAGGTCTCCTCTCCGAAGCTCTGGGTGTACTGACCGTTGCGCAGGCACTGGCCCTCTTTCACCATCCGCTCCCTGGGAGTGTCGTGAATGGGGTCCACCGGCTGCTGCATATGGTCCAGCCAGCCCTGCTGGGGAAGATTATACACATCCCGCCGCTCTGCCACTACCCGGCAGTGCTTGTTGCCGCAGCCCCGTGCCTGGCACATATTCAGAGATACCTCATTGTCTGTGCCATGGGAAGAAGCCAGGTCGAAGTTGGCGGTGAACATGCTGGTGGTCATGTTGCAAAGCTCGCTGCCTACAATGTCCCAGGGGCAGGTGTCCAGCTCCTTCTCCACCCGATTCCGGGTAAACTGAATGACCCGGCCGGCCATGTTCTCCCACTCGTCTCCCGAGTCTCCGGTAATGCCTCCCAGCCAGCTGGACTTTTCGCACAGCTCAGGGATGTTGAAGGCCTCGTACAGCGATTCGTTTACATAATCCTTCTGCTGCTCCGGGGTGCCTGCCACAGCCATGTTCATCATGTTGGCGATGCTGCAAATGGCCTCGGTGCGCTTTTCCCAGCTGGGCTCAAAAATCCGCATAACCTGGAACAGGTTGGCGGTAAAGGCGGCAATCTGCCGGTTCAGCTGGCGGTAGGCCTCATCCTCCGTAATCAGCTTGCCCCAGGCGGTGGCAAAGCACTTCCTGGAGTCCAATTTTTCTTTCAGCATGGTATTCCTCCCATCATTTGTTTGCTGTGCCATTATTATAAAGGCGAAGGGGGCCGGTGGGATATTCTACAAAAAGGACGGTTTTTCCCCCCGGGAGCCATACAGGTCGTATCCCGCCAAATCATACAAATTGTATGGTTGAATTTTGGCTAATCCGCCATATTCCCCCGGAGTCTCCATACAAAATGTATGGGGCGGGTTGACAGGGTTTTCGCAGGAATTTATAATGAAAGAAAAATTACAGGGGGAACAGGGGTATGAAGCTCAGCCCGGACATCTTATACTGGAGAATGAAGGAACGGCTGCATACGGTGACGCTTCAGGGTCGGAACGGCAGCGACCTGGTGCTGCAGCGGCCGGAATTTTACCTGGACAGGAACAAAGTCTTTGAAAAAAACCGGGTGTATGTATGCTCCGGGGACCATCTCCCCCAGCGGCCCGGCATTGGGGAGAATGTATGCCTGATTTGTCTGGGGCATCACTGGAACCTCAACGCCTACTATGACCGGTGCAGCGTGATTCTGGTGGAAGGGCAGTGGGATATTTTTCAGGTGTTCAACCTGGTGCAGGGGATTTTTGACCGGTATGACCGCTGGGAGGAGCAGCTGTGGACGGTGCTGCGCCACGGTGCCAGCTTGAGCCGGATGCTGGAGGCCAGCAGAGGGATTTTTGAAAATCCTCTGCTCCTGATGGGCTCGGACTTCCGATACCTGGGGGTAACGGAGGAGGCGTACCTGCAAAAGGAGCTGGGACTGCGGCTGGATACGGAATCCTTCGACCCGGAAAAAATGGCCACCTTCCTCTCCCTGCACGATATCTCCACCCATGTACGGGAGCCCTTGCTGCTGGAGCTTCAGGGCCGCCGCTCTTTGTCGGTGAATATTTTTGACCAGGAGGAGTACCTGGGCTGTCTGACGATTCTTGAGGGGCAGCGTCCCTTCCGGGATTCGGACAGCACCTTGGCGGTGTTCCTGTGCAAGCTGCTGCGTCAGGGGATTCAGCAGAATCCGGTGCTGGCCAGCACCCGTTCAGCAGTGCGCCGGGCACTGCGGAGCATCATCGGGGGACAGAGCGTGGACTTTGAGTACCGCCGGGCACTGAGTATGGAAAACGGCAGCCACAGCTGGGTCTGTATCCGGCTGCTGCCAGCCTCCGGCAAGCCGGCCCTGCCTGGGGCCTATCTGTCCGCCTCCCTGGAAGAGCAATGCCCCGGGGCCATGGCCTTTGAATACGGGGATTCTGTGGCAGGCTTCCTCCCGGCTGCTGCCACGGAGCAGGAGACGGTGGAACCGCTGCTGCCGGTGCTGGAAAAGCTGGGGCTGCTGTGCGGCATTTCGGCGGTGTTTTCCAGCCTGTACGATGCCAACCACGCCTGGTTTCAGGCTTCCGGGGCCTTGGAAAACGGCCTGTCCCAGGACAAAGGCAGGGGTGTGTTTTATTTTCAGGACTACCTGCTGCCCCAGCTTCTCACCGGCGCTCTGGCAAGCCGTCCTGCCTGGGTATTTTACCCGGAGGGGTTGAAGCGGCTGAAAGCCCACGATGAAACCTCCCAAGTCTCCTACCTCCACACCCTGGGGGTGTATCTGGACAACCACCTGTCCGTCACCAAAACGGCGGCGGCTCTGTATCTGCACCGCTCCACCCTTCTGGACCGGCTGGCCCATATCACCCAGCTCCTTGATGGGGACTTGAAGGACCCGGATTTTTGCCTGACCCTGCATATTCTCCTCCGGGCAGAGCGGGCGCAGCCCCTGCCCTTACCCCCTTCCCCCAGCGGCAAAGGTTGACCCCGCCAAACCAAACCCCCTCCTTTTCGGGAATGTGGAAAAGGAGGGGGTTAAAAGTATGGTTAATGGTTTGTTTTCAGGAGGCGGCGGAGTTCTTTCCTTGCCTGGGAGATGGTGCAGACTCGGCTGCCGGGGCCTATGCCGTCTTTTTTCTGGAGTATCTCCATAAGATGGCTGATTCTTGGCAGCCGGAGGCAGTGCTTTCGCAGAAGCTCCGGCTGGGAGAACAGCTCCTCCGGGGTGCCCTGGGACTGTACCTTCCCTTCAGAGAGGAGGTAGCAGTAATCGCAGAGCAAGGGCACCATGTCCATGTCGTGGGTGGACAGGAGGATGGTGATGTGGAGACAATCCCGAATTTCCCGGAGAACCTTCACGATGCTGCTCACGCCCTGGGGGTCCAGGCCGGCGGTGGGCTCGTCCAGGATAATGACCTCCGGCTCCATGGCCAGCACCCCGGCGATGGCCACCCGCTTTTTCTGGCCGTAGGAGAGGGCATGGGTGGGCTTGTCTTTCAGCGAGGTAATATCCATCTGCTTCATGATCTTCTCCACCCGGCGGTGTACCTCCTCCGGGGGCAGCCCCAGATTCACCGGGCCGAAGGAGATGTCCCGGTACACGTCCGCGGAAAACAGCTGGTCGTCCGGGTTCTGGAACACAATCCCCACCCCCTGACGAAGCCGGGCAATGCCCTTCCGGTTGTAGGTGACCTTCTCCCCGGCAAGGTACACCTCCCCCGCCTCCGGGGTGCAGACGCCGTTCAGGTTCAAAAACAGCGTGGACTTTCCGGCGCCGTTGCTGCCTAAAATTCCCGTGATTTTTCCCGTTTCCGCTGCAAGGCTCACCCCATTTAAGGCTTTGGTGCCGTCGGAATAGGTATAGTGAAGATTTTTTCCTTCAATGGCATAGCTCACTGGATTCCCACCTCCCAAAGATAACAGAAAAGCTGCCCGGCAAGCACCAGGGCGGCAAAGAGAAAGCACAGCCCTCCCTTTTCATAGCCCTCCGGCAGGGTTTTCAAGGTTCCGGTGTAGCCCCGGGATTCCAGGGCGCAGTACACCCGGTCGGCCTTTTTCCAGGCCCGCAAAAACACCATGGAGGCCAGCATCCCCAGGGAGCGGAGGCTCCGGGCAAAGCCCCGGTAGCCCAGCCGGGATTCCTGGGCGGTGCGGATTTGCCCCGCCGTTTCCCACAGCACAAAGATGAATCGATAGATCAGCTCCATCAGCTCCATAAGCAGTCCCGGGATGTGGATCCGGGTAAGCCCCTGGGTCAAATCCGTCATAGGGGTGGTGAGGGTGAGAAAATACACCGCCCCCATGACCCCCATGGACTTGCTGCAAATGGAGAGCATCTGGTAAACAGAAGCCTTGGTAAAGCCCAGGAGCTTCCCCCCTACCGGAATCGCCGCCACCACAGGGGTATCCGCCGGGTGAAGGCCGATGCCGATGGTGAGGCACCCCAGAATCAAAAAGGTCAGGGGCACCAAAAGGAACCGGAGGAACACCCGGAAGGGGATTTTGCCCCAGAGAACCGTAAGACACCCCATGAAAATCAGGGTGTAAACCCCCGGGGCAATGCCGCCCAGAATCAGGCACAGGGTCAGGGCCAGAAGGCTGAGTATGGCCTTGGCCGCCGGGTTCATCCGCCGGAGCCGGGAGCTGTATGCGTATCGATCCGTCCCCATATCAGTCGGCCTTCTTCCGCTTGCCTACCATGTAGCCGATGCAGAAGAACACCACACCGGAGCCGATGGCGGCCTGGAGGGCAAAGAGAAGGGACTCAATCTCGCCGCTGGCAGGCTCAAAAATGGGAGAGAAGATGGGCTCGTATTCCGGTGCCAGCTCCATAATCACTTCTTCTGCCTGTCCGTCGGCGCCGCCGAACTCCGCATCCCGGCACAGCCACAGAGGAATGGCCGCAAGCAGCACCACAATGAGAATCAAAATCAGATTTTTCTGCCAAAGTTTCATGGTTTCTCCTCCTTACAGCACGGAAAGCTCCCGCAATTCCTGGGGGCTGTACTTTTCCAGAATGTTGTAAATCACAACGGTGAGCAGGCCTTCTGCAATGGCCAGGGGAATCTGGGTCAGGGCAAATACCCCCAGGAACTTCCCGAAGCCGCCGTAGACCACACCCAGCTGGATGGAGGTGACCACATAGGTCAGCAAATCTCCCAGGCAGGCAGCGGCAAAGACGGAGATACCGTTGGAGACCTTCAGTTTTTTCAGGCCCTTGAACACCAGCCAGGCAGCCACCGGGCCGGCAACGGCCATGGAGAAGGTGTTGGCACCCAGGGTGGTGATGCCGCCGTGGGCCAGGAGCAGGGCCTGGAACACCAGGACAATAAAACCCAGCACGGAGGTGATTCCCGGCCCGAACAGCACCGCACCCAGACCCACGCCGGTGGGGTGGCTGCAGGAGCCGGTGACGGAGGGGATTTTCAGGGCGGAGAGGACAAAGGCAAAGGCTCCGCACATGGCCAGGAGAATCTTCACCTTAGGGGTGGCGGCAATCCGCTTTTTCATCCCCACCAGGCCGTAAATCAGGAAGGGCAGGCAGACCACGCCCCAGGCAATGCTCCATCCGGCCGGCAGGAAGCCTTCTCCGATGTGCATGGCGCTGGCTCGCAGAGGGAGCAGGATGCTCCCCAAAGCCAGGAGGAAATATGCATTTTTCAGCCATCTTTTCATGTTACAATCATCCTTTTGTTTAAGATTTTCCATAAAACGTTCCCCGGGCCCTGAGGATCGCTTCCGGCGCAAAAAGGCCGTACCTGCTCCCTGACAAAAAAGCTGCCCCAGTCCAAAGGATAGACTGGGGCAGCCGTTTTCTGCCGTCTGAAAGTTGCCGGAGGGACAAGCCCTTCGGCGGTATGTGCACAAGCAGGTCTTCTGACTTACGCTTCACAGGCAACCGGGCAGCCTTCTCAGGAGTAATCCCAATGACCGACTTTCGTCACGCCCGGCACCTCCACGCATACAGCGGCGGTACCGTCCCGGATTCTCACCGGGTTCCCTATTCTCCCCAGCCTCCATACGATGACAGGGGCACTTCGCAATTTCATTAAAAATTGTAACATGGGAAGGAAAGCTTGTCAATCCCTTTCCCTTTTTCTTCGGAAAAACAGGGCGCTGTGAAGGCCCAGGACAAAGACGCTTCCCATGGAAAGGAGCTTATGAAGCCCCAGAACCGCCGGATAATCATATAGAATCATCCCCAGGACGCCGGAGGCAAAGGCGGCAATCACCAGGGCCAGAAGAAACAGGCCCAGCTTGCTTTTTCTCCTGGCGGTGAAGATATGGGCAAGGCTCAAAAGGAGAAAGACCGTGGAGGCCAGCTTATGGACAATCACCCCGGTGAAGGGTACGGACACGGTGGCAAGGAAGCTCGCCAAAAGCAAAATGCTCAGGATTTTCTTCATGCCGCCTCCCGCTCTTTTACCAGGGTCTTGACCCCAAAGACAAAGTAGAGGATATGGAACACCCACACGCAGGCCAGGGTGATGCACCCGGCGTAAATCCCCCGGCTGCCCATGATATAGAAGCCGATGCTCATAAGGGCGGTGACGGTGAGCATAATCCGCACCTTGGTTTTCCTGGTCATTCCCCGTCCGGCGGCAAAGTCCGCTAAGTTATTCTTGTAAAGCTTGGTACCCTTGAACCAGGCATCCAGCCGTTTGGAGCTTTTGGCAAAGCTCCAGGCGGCCAGCATGAGAAAAGGGAAGGCAGGAAGCAGGGGCAGCACCGCACCCAGGGCTCCCAGCCCCACGCCGATACAGCCCAATACAATATAAAATACGCGTTTCATGGTTTCATTCCTTTCTTGGGAAGCTCTGAATAAATTGGCAAGAGCTGGCAGCGAGAGATTTTTCGTCAGACAAAAGAATGGAAAACAGCGGAATACTGTATGTATTTCCTGTTTTTCATTCTGCATGGATGGCGAAAAAGATCCGCTAACCAGCCGCAGACGATTTATTCAGAGTTTCCCTTGGCTTTGAGGGTTTCCACACCGTGGCGCACCACCAGCACCGGGTGGGAAAGGAGCAGTCTGGGGCCGGAGAAGGCCATCACCTTCCGGATTTGCTGGCGCATATCCTTGCGGTAGCAGTGGACCTTGCAGGAGGAGCAGAAGGTTTTGGTCTGACGGAAAGGGCATTTTTCAATCCGCTCCAGAGCGTAATCTTCCAGCCGGGCGCAGTCCGGGCAGAGGGTTTTGGTTTTGTGGTTTTTCCGGCAGTACAGGCCAATCATTTCCCGGAGGATTTTCTTTTCCAGGTTTACATCCATCAGCTGACCCTCCCGTTTTCCACGGAATAGATTCTCCGGGCAATGCCCATGGTGGACTTCCGGTGGGATACCAGAATCAGGGTCTTGTCCCGGCAGGACTTGTGGAGGGATTTGAGGATCACGCCCTCGTTCAGGCTGTCCAAATTGCTGGTAGGCTCATCCAGCAGAAGGAAGGGGGCATCGTGGAGGAAGGCACGAGCCAGTCCCAGCCGCTGCCGCTCTCCCCCGGAGAGGCTGTCCCCCAGCTCCCCTACCTGGGTGTCGTAGCCCTTGGGCAGGGTCATGATGAAGTCGTGGATGGAGGCTTTTTTGCAGGCGGCAATCAGTTCTTCTTCCGTTGCGTCAGGCTTGGCGATTTTCAGGTTGTTGGCGATGGTGTCATGGAACAGGTGGGTGGTCTGGGTGACGAAGCTCTCCATGCTCCGAAGGTTTCCGGTGTTGATGTCCTCTACCGAGGTTTCCCCGATTGCCACCTGACCGGAGCCGGTCTGCCAGAAGCGCATGAAAAGCTTTAGAAGGGTGGACTTTCCGGAGCCGGAGCGGCCGGTGATGCCCACGATGGTGTTTTTGGGAATTTCCAGGGAGAAATCCCGAAGAATTTCCTCATTTTCATAGGAAAAGGTAACGTTTTTGGCAGTTGCCCCGGAAAATTCCACCGGGGGCTTGCCGGTAATCTCCTCCACCACCGGGGACTCCTCCAGGAGGGACAGCACCCGGTTTCCGGCGGCGAAGGTGCTCTGCAAGGTGGCTCCCAGAGCCGCCAGGGCCACCACCGGGCCGAAGGAGCCCATAAGGGTCAGGGTGGCAATCAGGCTTCCGGAAAAGCCCAGAAGCTGGGAAGAAATCAGGAGCATCCCCAAATCCAGCAGGAGTATCACAGCCCCGGTGACGGCGGCGTTTCCCCCGGCGGCGGCCTTCATGGCCTTTTCCACCTGGGAAAGGGCTGCGGTGCGGCGTTCCATCTCCTGAAGCCGGGCCTCTCCCCTGCCGTACTGCTGAATCTCCGGCAGACCCCGGAGGCTGTCCAGCACAAAGGCGGACAGGTCCCCGGACTGGTCCCGGAACCGCAGGCCCCGGTCCCGGCTGAGCCGGGAGGTGACCAGGGGAATCACCACTCCCACCAGAAGATAAGCCATCAGGGCGTAAAGTCCCAGAAGGATGTGATAGCTTCCCAGAAACGCCCCCACCCCCAGGCAGAACAGCACTGCAATGCAGATGGGGGAAATGGTGTGGGCGTAAAACACCTCCAAAAGCTCAATGTCCGAGGTGATGAGGCTGATCAGGTTTCCCCGGTCCTTCCCCTCCAGCTTGGCAGGGCACAGCCGCCGCAGGGCGGTGAACACCCTGTCCCGGAGAAGGGCCAGGAGCTTGAAGGCGATAAAGTGGTTGCAGGCCTGCTCCCCATACCGGAGGAGGCCCCGGAGCACCGCCGCCACCGCCAGAAGGGCGAACACCCCTCCCAGGGTCAGAGGGGCGGAAAGCCCCAGAATCTGCAAAATTCCAAAGCCTCCCAGCACCGTAATGCCGGTGGCGCACAGGTGCCCCAGCACCCCCAGCCCCACCGCCAGCACCATGTAGCCGGAAAGGGGCTTCACCAGGCCGATGAGCCGGGACATGACAGTAAATCCGCTTTTTTTCACAGGGCAACGCCTCCTTGTGCATAGGTTTCCAGCTCCTGCTGGGCTGTATAAAGCCGGGCATAGACGCCCTTTTGGGCAAGCAGCATCCGGTGGGTGCCGGACTCTGCCACCCGGCCGTTTTCCAGCACACAGATGTTGTCCGCCTCCCGGATGCTTGCCAGGCGGTGGGAAATCATAATCACGGTTTTCTTCCCTGCCAGAGCCTGAATCAGGGAAACGATGTGGTTTTCGCTGTCCGCATCGATATTGGAAGTGGCCTCGTCAAAGATGTAGATGGGGCTGTCATGGAGAAGTCCCCGGGCCAGGGCCAGCCGCTGGCATTGCCCTCCGGAGAGGTTTGCTCCCCGTTCCTGCAAGAGGGTGTCCAGCCCCTGCTCCTGCCGAAGAAAATCAGACAGCTTTACCTGCTCCAGCACAGCCCACATGGCCTCGTCCGTCGCCTCCGGGCAGGCCATAGCCAGGTTTTCCCGGACGGTACCCTTGAAAAGGTAGCTTTGATGGCCGATGTAGGTAATCGCTTTCAGGAGGCTTTCCTGTGAGATTTCTTCCAGAGGAATGCCACCCAGGGTGAGGCTTCCGGTAAAGCCGGTGTTTCTGCCCATGAGAAGGGAGGCAAGGGTTGATTTGCCGCAGCCGCTTTCTCCCACAATGGCGGTAAAGCTCCCCCGGGGAAAGTCCAGTGTCACATTTTGAAGCACCTGCCGCTCCGGGTCATAGGAGAAGGACAGCTTCCGGCAGGAAAGGGCTGCATCTTCCGGCACCTTCTTGGTTCCGGAGACCGGGGTCTGCAAATCCAGAATGTTCTCCATCTTCTCCCAGGCCGCCATGCCGTTCATGGCGATGTGGAAGAAGGAGCCCAGAAGCCGCATGGGGAGGAAAAAGTCCGCCGAGAGAAGGAGAATCATCAGGCACCCAAAGAGGGACACGGTTCCATCCCTTAGCTGCAAAAGCCCCAGCACCGCCCCCAGGGCAGCGCCGCCGTAGGCCACCAAATCCATGATGGTGATGGAGTTTAGCTGCATGGTCAGCACCTTCATGGTGATTTTCCGGAACCGCTCCGCCTGGACGTTCATCTCCGCCTGCTTCAGGCCGTCGGTCTGATAGATTTTGGTGGTAGTCAGCCCCTGCAGATTCTCCAGAAAGGTGTCCCCCAGGGCGGTGTACTCTCCCCAGTATTTGGAGAGGAGCTTCTTTGCCCACCGCTGCACCAGAATGATAGACACCGGAATCAGGGGCACACACACAAACAGCACCGCCGCTGCGCCCAGACTGATGGGAGCCAGCACCACAAAGAGGGTCAGGGGTGCCAGCATGGCGTAAAACAGCTGGGGAAGGTAGGAGCCAAAGTAGGTTTCCAGCTGCTCCACCCCCTCCACCGCCACCTGCACCGCCTGGGAGGTGGAGACCTGCTGCCGGAAGCTGCTGCCAAGGCTCAGAAGCTTCCGGTAAAGGGCAGACCGGAGGGTCTTTTTCACCGCCCGGCTGCTGCGGTAGCCCATGGCAGAAGATGCCAGGGTGCAGCCAAACCGAATCCCCACCCCTGCCAGCACCACGGCGGCAGTGGCAAGCACCCGGGTCTGGGTCACCTGCCCCAAATACAGGGCTTGGAGGAATGTGGCAATGGCCGTCATCACGGCGATGTTTGCCAGCAGCCCCAGCCACTGAAAGGCCACATTGGCGGCGATGTATTTTTTGCTCTCCGGCACGGTGTTTACCAGCCGCTTGTTCATCATGGGAATCACCCTCCTGTAAGTATGGAAGTTAGCACAGGCTAATTGAATGGTAAAGATTTGGGACGCCAACAAAATGTTAGCGTCCGCTAACCTATAGAGAGGAAAAAACGGTTAGACATTGCTAACCGACTGTATTCTATCGGAAAACCACCTTTTTGTCAAGTCCTTTTTGAAAAAGTACGCACCCCATAGCTCCCTCCGGGAGGGAGCTGTCACCGAAGGTGACTGAGGGAGCCAGCGGGCGGTGCAGTCGAAGTTTGCTTTGGGGTTGGTACTTGCTGGTGGGTATCGATACCAGGAACTTCTTTAATTGGGTGCTATCGTCAAATTGGCTTGCACTGCCTGCCGGCGGCCATACTTTCTTGCTCCGGCAAGAAAGTATGCAAAGAAGCCGGCTTAAGGGGGGAACAACTCGCTCCCGCTCGAATTGTTCCCCCCTTAAGAATCCCCCGGGTGGAACCAACCGAGATTGACCCTTCGCTTTGGCTCGGGTGGTATGTTTTGGCTACTGCCCCCGTTTTGGAGTGTGGTTTTTGGGGTGCTTCATTCCCACGCTGTCGATTGAGAGCTTGAAAAAGCCCGGTATCGCACAATGAAACGATACCGGGCGCAAAAAGGCTCCCTTGCTAAAGGGAGCTGGCAAAAATCTTTGATTTTTGACTGAGGGATTCACAGGGGGCACTTCTTCAAAGTACAAACCTATGTGGAAAGGGGAAGGTTTTTTAGTGAATAGTGAAGAGTGA
>ERZ1643251.1420-NODE-1420-length-27231-cov-6.583493_pt1 | contig 27231 bp, 24 predicted proteins | sample MGYA00579261_ERZ1643251 | MGnify/ENA primary metagenome ERZ1643251 (study PRJEB29033, sample SAMEA4952267) | chicken gut metagenome | biome: Broiler Chicken; feature: Gastrointestinal Tract; material: Caecum | place: Ireland | collected 2018 | study: Broiler... | reverse complement strand
ATGGGTGTTGGTTTTGCCCAAATGCGAGCATTAAGCATTATGCAAGGCTAAAAACTGAAAGACCAGACTTGTACGGGGAACTTGAAAAAATGTCAAAAGATAAAAATCTTGTTTCGTATGGATTCAAATACGGCAAGACATTTCAAGAAGTCGATGAAATGGCAGAGAAATATCTGAAAAAACCAAAGCAAATGGATTTGTTTGGGAATATTGAATTTTAAAAAACGCCGAAAGGCTTGTACATCCACGCCCGCGAGTGAGTGGCACGGGCGGGAGGATGGAGAAAGGAGTAAAAAATGGATAATAAATATTATATCGTTCGAGCAAAAGATGCAGGAGTGTTCTTTGGACAAATCGAAAGAAGAAGTGAACACGAGATCGAAATGAAGAACGTGAGAAAGCTATGGTATTGGTCGGGCGCATCAGCCGTTGAACAGTTAGCTGTTGACGGTGTTAAAAATCCAGAGGAATGCAAATTTACAATTTTTGTTAATCAGATGGTTATTGCAGACCCGATTCAAATAATTCATTGCACAGATCGAGCAGAAAAAATATTGAAAGAGGTAAAAGAATGGAAAATATAGGATGTTTTTTTGAGTGTTCATATTCATTCGAAGCCGGCTTCGGCTCCGGCTTCGGCTCCGGCGACGGCGCCGGCTCCGGCTTCGGCTCCGGCTCCGGCTCCGGCTTCGACTACGGTGACGGCTCCGGCTCCGGCTTCGGCTCCGGCTCCGGCTCCGGCGACGGCTCCGGCTACGGCTCCGGCTACGGCTCCGGCTCCGGCGACGGCTACGGCTCCGGCTCCGGCTTCGGCCTTGATGGAATATTACAATTTAACAGTTGTCGCGTTTTTGTAGTCGATGGTATTCAAACAGCAATAAATAAAGTAATTGGGAATTTTGCAAAAGGATTTATAATTAATAAAGATTTAACTACAGAGACTTGTTATGTTGCCAAAAGCGGAAACACTTTTGCGCACGGAAAAACAATACATGAGGCGCACGAAGCTCTGATGGAAAAACTGTTGGAAGAAATTCCAGTAGAAGAAAGGATTGAAAATTTTTTAAAAGAGTTCCCTGGGAACAAAAAATTTAAGGTTATTGAATTCTATAAATGGCATCACATTCTTACAGGTTCTTGCAAATTTGGAAGGGATCAATTTGCAAAGGAACATGGCATTGATTTGGAAAATGATGAATTCACAGTAAAAGAATTTGTTGAATTGACAAAAAATAGTTACGGTGGAGAAATTATAAAAGAAATCGAAAGAAGGCTTTCAGATGTTTAAAAAGAACTGTTTGCATTGCGGAAAAGAGTTTCGTCCGCTGATCGGCACACAGATGTATTGCTGTAGATCCTGCTATGAACTCGCAAAGAAAAAGCGAGCTGAAATATATAACCGAAAAAAAAGAGATGAGAGAGCTGCGAGGAATAAGCACACGCTTGATGATACCTTAAAGGAATTGGACAAGTACAACGCAGAACATGGGACGATTTTATCCTATGGACAATTTGTAGTGATGAGGGATTTCGGATGATTGCAAGATATATCTTTGACTATAAATACCCAACACTAAATGAATACATAAACAAATGCAGATCGCACTGGTCTTCCGGGGCAAAGATGAAAGAGGAAAGCGACTACGCTACGGTCATGCTTTTGAGGTTGCAAAAGGCAAAGCCGATTGATGAATATCCTGTTGATCTTGTTGTGAAATGGCATTGCAAGGACAAACGCAAAGATGTTGACAATATTCATAGCAGCATAAAGTTCATTTTGGACGGTATGCAGAAAGCCGGAATTATTCAAGGGGACGGAAGAAAGTACATATCGCAAATATACCAGCAGATCGTTGATGATGGGAAAGAGTATACGGAAGTTTTTGCGTACAGGAAAGATGAATTGACTATAGATGAATAATCGGAGGTATTTAGTATGCCCAAAGCGAAAAAAGAAAATATAAAATTGAAGAATTATTCTCCTCTACGGTATCCGGGAGGTAAGGGAAAACTTTACCCTTTTGTTGCTGCTGTGATAGGCAATATGGAAGTCAAAAATCCTACCTATATTGAGCCTTTTGCTGGAGGTGCGGGAATAGCCCTTTCATTGCTTTTTAATGGTATCGTTGAAGAAATAGTGATTAATGATTATGACAAGGCAATCTATTCGATGTGGAAAGCAATCCTTACGCAGACGAACGCATTTATCGAACTAATTAGGAATACCAAAGTGACGGTTGATGAGTGGTATCGTCAAAAAGAAGTATATTCCTCTCGCGGTAATAAATACTCTTTGGAGCTTGGATTTGCGACATTTTATTTGAATCGAACAAACAGATCTGGAATTTTAAATGCTGGACCTATCGGAGGGTATCAACAAAAGGGCAATTATTTGATAGATGCACGTTTTAATAAAGAAGATCTTATTAAGCGTATTCAGAAAATAGCAAAATATAATGGAAAAATACATCTTTATAATCATGATATACGCTCATTTATCAAATCATATGTCCCTAAATATTCAAATCGAGCATTTATTTATTTTGATCCTCCTTACTACATAAAAGGAAAGTACTTATATAAAAAATTTTTTGATGAAAAAGATCATCAAGATATTCATGACTTGGTTGTTGGACTAAAGTGCCCTTGGATGGTTACATATGATAATGCACCCGAAATACACAAAATATATAATGGGTTGCAAGCGTGGCAATTTGATATGGTATATAGCGTTGCAAATAGCGGGCTGAATTCTGAAATACTTTTCATCAGTGATGTTTCATTGCTACCTGAGAAACCAAATGACAAAAAACTAAAAATAAATTTACGGCAATTGTAGTAGGAGTACCTTGTCAGCAGATATGCTTGAAAAACTAGCTCCTCTTTTTGGCGTAAGAGTTCAGGCTTTTTTTGACGGAAGTAAAGAAAAGCCGTTAATAGAGCCTTTTTTTAGGTGATAAACATGATATTGAAATATAAGAATTATATCACAAATATTGAATACAGCGAAGAGGATAATGTTTTTTATGGAAAGATAGAGGGGATATCTGATCTTGTGAATTTTGAGAGCGAAGATTTAAATGGAATAGAACAAGCATTTCATGATGCTGTAGATGATTATTTAATTTTTTGCAAAGAACTCGGACAGGAGCCTGACAAGGTATATAGCGGAACATTTAATGTGAGAATTAATCCGGAACTTCATAGGGGCATCGCTAATATGGCTATAGAAAGAGATGTTTCTTTAAATTCTATAGTTGAAGAGGCTATAGAAAAATATGTTTATGATGCAAGCAGGAATAATTATACGATAGAAAATGTAAAAGTTTCTGAGCATTTGTTTTGTAATAATATTTTGCAAAGTATATCTGTAAACAATAATGCTTGGCGTTGAAAGGTGATATTATGGTAAATTATAAAAGATATTTTAAAGACGAGTATAAACTTGCATTGAAAGAAGTTAGTTATCGATTGATTCATAATGAAGTTGCTGATTTTTCTATTTCTGTTTTAGATAACGCTACCGTAGAAAAAACTTCAAAGGGGATCGATGTATGCTATCATAGAAAGGTGAGTTTCGTGCCTGAATCATTATATAGCATTGATGTTTCATTTTTAATCTCTTTGACATTTAATGAAAATGTGTCGCATGAACTAAGTGATGATATAGACTGGGAAAAAGAATTCTCTAATTCCGATAACTCATATTTCCCGACTATCTGTGGAAGAATTTCTACCATTATAGCAAATATCACATCTTCTTATGGCGCCCCACCACTTATTACTCCAATTGGATTTGTATCAAAAGGCTGATTTGAGTCTTATGGTGTTTGAACAGTTTAATAAGGAGCAGATTTCTGCTCCTTATTTTTTTGTTTTTAATTGTGAAATATTTACAAAAAACTGAATAAATCAGTACAAATTACATTTCATTTTCCACAAATAGTGGTATAATAAAAGAAAACGGTGGCTGTATGAAAAAGGATTTTGATCTGATTGTACATAAATTCAAAAAGAGCATAACGATCGTGCCGGTTTCGGACGTGCATCTGGGGGCGATCGAGCATGACCGCAGGGCTTGGGATGCGTTTGTTCGATATGTGGAATCCAATGAGGATGTATATGTAATTCTCGCCGGTGATTTGATAAACAATAGTATCCGTACATCTGTGGCAAATCCATTTGATGAAGTGTTGAGGCCGAGAGAGCAAAAGATTCGAATGGTGGAGTATCTGAAGCCGATTAAGGACAAGATTTTGTGCGCTGTGTCTGGCAATCATGAGCGCAGAAGCACTAAAGAGGCGGACATTGACCTTACATATGATATCATGGCTAAACTGGACCTTGAAGACGTATACCGGGAGAACATGGCATTTATGAAAGTTACTTGCGGTTTTCGAAATACAGGAACGCCGGAATGTGCCTATGCATTTTGCGTTACTCATGGGACAGGTGGCGGTATCTATACCGGGGCTACGGTTAACCGTAACGAGCGGTTCGGGAATGTTATAGACGGGCTGGATTGTCTTATAACCGGGCACACACACAAGGGAACGGTTACAAGACCGTCTAAGATCGTGATAGACATGAAAAACGACATTGTGTCCATGAAAGGTTACTTGCAGGTCAGCGCGGTGTCCTGGTTAACATACGGAGGATATGTCGGTCAGAAGATGTTACTTCCTGCGGAATCCAGCAATCCACAGAAATTAGTTTTATCTGATGCGCGAAATAATAAGCGAATATCTGTTGAGTGGTAAAAAAAATACCCCGCCAGATTGACGGGGTGTTGATTATTTGTTTTTTTCAATCAGATATTCTTCTATATCGCTCCAATAAATGGTTGTGTCTCCGTATTCATCTTCGTCCTCTTTGGATTTAGCATAGGCAGAAATTTCATCCGAAGAAAAAGAAATACTTGCCCAGTCTGAATCAAGCGTTTCGTTTGTTATCGCAAACGTCTTGCCGTCGGCCTTCACCTTTTCAATGTATAGGCATCCGAGTTCTTCCGCAATATCGTCCTCATCGGCATCCGGTTCAACCTCAAACGCATCGATTGATCCTATGTAGGCATTCACTCCTTTTTTTGCATCACTCGGATTCGGAACATGCGCCCTGGGAGTGATTAAAACCCTTTGCATGTCTTCCAGCGCATCGGATATTGCGCGCTCTTTGTCAAATCCTTCGTGATAGATTGGATAGATGTCTGTTGCGTTTTCTTGAGATACTTCGATAACGGTTAGTGTGGTTTTTTTCATGGTTAAACATCCTTTCTGATTGATTCTTCCAAAAGCCAGTCGATAGATGGAGCATCCAATGCGTCTCTAACCTTGATCCATGTCTCAACGCTTCCTCCAACCTTGCCGCGCTCCATGAACGCGATTTGGTTGAGAGAGACGCCTACCATCTTGGCCAACTGGGATTGGGTTAACTTTTTCTCTTTTCTTGCGGCCATCATGTTGATTCTCATTAATCATCCTCCTCTTCTTCATCGTCCCAATGGTTGCATGCTCTTTCCTGATCTTTTTTCGCCTTTTTCATGTCTTCAAGCAGATCTTTGAGCATTTCGCAAAATTTCTCGCCTTTTTCTGTGCCTTCTTTTGCGTAGAGGAATCCTCCTCTGTTAACGGAAAAGAATGTTTCTTTCCACTTGGCGAATTCGCCAAATTTGCCTTCGCTTGTTCCAAAAGTCCAATATTTGCCGCCGTCCGCTTGTATTGAATAGAATCCGTTCCGCGGCTCTAAACAAGCAGCGACCATTTCTTGAGCCTTTTTGCCGTAGCGGTAGAACTCATTCTCGCCGGCGTTTATGTACCTATTTGCCTCGCTTTTGAACATTTTAAACATCCTTTCATTATCGGTCTTTTTTCTTTACATGTATATTATATCATATTGTTTACATATTGTCAATGTGTTTTTTATTATTATAGATTAAAATAGTAAACAAATATTACTTTATATTTTGTGCAAGGTTCACAAAAGGGAGAGGAGGCTGTGGCTTTTTGGCTATTAACACAAGGGCGTATATCGAAAAGTGCTTAAAAATCAAGGATAAGAAGAGCAATATAATTCCATTGAAGATTAATGCGCCTCAAATGAAGTTGTACAATGCATTGAAAAAGCAATACGATCAGGGCAAGCCGATGCGGGCAATTATATTAAAAGCGCGCCAGATGGGGTTCTCAACGCTTTCAGAAGCGATTATATTCAAAAGAACAGCCACTGCCTTTAACGTGAATTCGGCTGTCGTCAGTCATGATATAAAGGCTACAAATGACCTTTTGGACATGTTCAAGCGCTTTTACGATGAGTTGGAGCCGGGGTTAAAACCGTCAACGATTGCATCTAACCGCAAGCAGGTCATTTTTGATAGCAAATTTGGGACAGGGCTGAAAAGCAAGATCGACTGTTTGACTGCAGGAAATGAAAAGATAGGTCGTGGTGCTACATATAACAATCTTCACCTTTCCGAGTTTGCGTGGTGGCAGGGCGATCCTGCCCAAACGCTGCTTGGATTGATGCAGGCTGTTCCGCACGAACGGGACTCTTTGGTGATTATTGAATCAACAGCGAACGGATTTAACGAATTTAAGAAGCTGTGGGACGCAGCAGAGTCCGGTCAAAGCGAATTTGCGCCTGTCTTTTGTGCGTGGTGGGAAATGCCGGAGTATCGGCTACCGTACGATGGCTTCGTTTTAACGGAAGAAGAAAAAGAAATGAAGGAACGCTTCGGGCTTGATTGCGAACAAATTACTTGGCGGAGGTGGTGCCTCGCGAATAACTGCGGCGGATCTGTTGAAATGTTTCGGCAGGAGTATCCGGCCAGTCCGGAAGAGGCGTTCATCGCATCCGGAGCATGTTTATTCGACACGGAAAAGGTGATCGGCAGGATCAATGAGTGCCCTGATGGCGAGCAAATGCGCATCAAGTACGATTTTGACGGAGATCAAATAACAAACGCCGAATTGATCGACGGGGAATCAGATCTTGTTATTTTTGAAGAGCCGAAAAAGGGGCATCCCTATGTGATCGGAGCCGACACAGCGGGGGAAGGCAGCGATTTCAACGTAGCACAAATCATCGACAATGCGACAGGTAGGCAGGTAGCACGGATGCGAACACATGAAGATGAGGGGCTTTTCGCGCGTGACCTTTTTGCTCTTGGTACGATCTACAACGGCGCGCTGATTGCCGTTGAGTGTAACTTTTCAACCTATCCCAACAGGGAGTTAGAGCGGTTAGGATACAAGCGCATCTATGTGCGGAAAAAAGAAGACCTGTTTACTCGAAAGATGATTGATGCCTTTGGGTTTCGGACAACGGCGATCACTCGACCAATCATCCTGAGCAATCTTGTTGATATCGTTCGAGAATCCGTCCATCTTATCAACGACAAAGACACGCTGAAAGAGATGCTTGTCTTCTGCAAAAATGAAAGAGGAAGGGCAGAGGCTCTTTCCGGCGAACACGATGACTGCGTGATGGCGTTGGCGATCGCTTACGGTTGCAGGGATCAACAATCCTTTAAGATTGAGTCAGAAGAAGAAAAGAAGTTGATCCGGTGGACGGAGGATATGTACGACGACTATGCGGCCGCTTCAGAAGAGCAAAGGAAGCTGCTGATAAAAAAGTGGGGGAATCCGCAATGATTTCTGCACAAATGAACGTGATCCGCAATTTGTCGAAAAGAATCTATTCGATTGATAAGATGAGTAGATATCATTGCCAAACGCAAAAGATTAAGGACGAGCGGAACGCACTCTTGCTTGAGCGCACAAAGAGGTGGTGCGAATTGCTTGAAGTGTTGGACGATTTGGACGCCCCGGATGATGTGGTCTATATTATTCGACAAAGATGCATCGGCAGAAACACATGGCTTTCCATCGCTTCTGACCTCTACATAGACCTTCAATTCAATGCAATGATGCCCATGAGAAGGCTCGACCAGTGGTTAAATTCGTTAAAAAACGAAAAAGAAAGCGGTTAAAATAATATCAGCAGAGCCGGATTGTTTTTTTATCGCGGCGGGGTGGAGGCGGGATTAACAGAAATTTATTTCTGTTTAGAAAAGGAGGAGTCAGCATGGCACTGACTAAGTTAAACGAGCGGCAAGAGCTTTTCTGCGCTTATGTGGCCACAGGTATGAGCCATGTTGATGCTTATATAGAGGCCGGATATTCAAAAGGCAGAAGTAGAAAGACAACGGTCAGGAAGGCTCACGAGTTAAGGCACGAAGAAAAGGTGTCGAAAAGAATTGATGAATTGACGAAAAAAAGCGTCACGTCAATTATGCAGAAAAAAGAAAAAGAGATGGAAAAGATCATTGAGCAGTTGCTTGAGCTGTCAAAAATCAAAATCAGCGATGTGGTCGATGTGAGCGAGGACAGGCTTGTTTCGATAAAGAACAAGGATTTGCCGGGCGTAAAGAATATCCGATTCAACAGATTCGGAGCGTTGACCGGGATTGAAATGCAGGATATCCAATCTTCGCTCGACAAACTGATCCGAATATTCGGCGGATATAAAGACACTGTGGCGGTTGAATTAAGCGGGAGCGTTGAATGCATTTTGAAGCAAATGCAGGGGGATGAGTTTTAATGATTGAAAAAGATTTGAGATATTGGCAAGACAAGTTTGCAACGGCACAGGACGATTATGGTGAAGACTCTGACAGGATCTTGGCGGACTGGGCGCAGTACACAGGGGACACGGTTAACTATGATTTTGAATCCGGAAGAAACTGCCATTGCATGCGGAATTTGACTTTTGAATTGATTGAAAGCCAAATCGATACCTCTGTTCCAATGCCAAAGGTAACGGCTCCGGTCGGTGACGAGCGGAAAAAGCATAATGCAAAAGTCATCGAAGCGATGCTTAAGGACTTTATGAAAAGAATCCCGGCAGAAGAGATCAACGACAATGACGAAAGAATGTGTAAGATATTCGGCTCATCTTTTGCGCTAATCTATTGGGATGATGTGAATAATCGTCCGGGAATTCGTTCCCTGCACCCTAAGCAAGTCATCCCGCAGTCAGGTGTGAAGCTTCTGTCGGACATGGATTATGTATTCGTCACGTACGCACAAACCAAAAGAACCATCAAGCAGTTATACGATGTCGACCTTGACGAATACGAAATGGACGATGTTGTTGACACGCCGGACGATATTGACGTTCAAAAGAACCCGGAAGAGTTGATCGAGCAGGTTGTTGTTTATTACAGAAACGATAAAAACGGGATAGGGATGTTTGCGTGGGCCGGGAATACAGTACTTGTTGACATCGAAGATTATGGCAGACGCTCGAACAAGGTTTGCAAAAAGTGCGGAAAATCGTATGTTGCCGCCGTTGACGGCGTTTGTCCGTGTGGAAGCCGCGAGTTTGTTGAAAAAGAGGAAGAATTCGAAACACTTCCTGACGATATCATGCTGTCCGATGGTGAGACAGTAATTGATGGGATGCAGGACGCAACAGACGAAGACGGAGAGGTAATTCTAAACGAACAAACGGTTGCTGTTCGCGGCATTGACGGTGAGGTGCGCAAGACCACCTATGAAGTACCGATGAAAGAGCCGACAAAGATTCCGTTTTACGAGCCAAAGAGTTACCCAATTCTTGTTCGGAAGAACATCAGCAGCTTTGATTCATTTTTAGGAGACGGAGACTGCGAGCAGATTCGCGACTTACAGATTGCGCACAACCGTCTTTCTACAAAGATGCAAGAGAAGATGCTGAAAGGCGGAAGCATCTTAACGATTCCGAAAGACTTAAAGATCGAAACGTCAGACAAAGAATTAAAGATCGTCCGTGTAGACAGGCAAGACCAAATGAGCATGATATCCGCAGTTAGTTTACAGCCTTCTGTGCAGCAGGATTACCAAATGCTCATCAAATATTACGATGATGCAAAATCCACATTGGGAATTACGGACTCTTACCAGGGCAAGCCGGACAACACTGCGAACAGCGGCACGGCTAAACAAGCGGCGATTCAACAGGCAAGCGGGCGGTTATTGAGTAAAATCAAAATGAAAAACGCATATTACGAAAAACTGTACCGTGCGGTGTTTGAATATATGCTTGCCTATTCTGACGACACCATTGAATACATGGGTCAGAACGAGCAAGGTCAAGAGCAGTCTTTGGTGTTTAATCGATATAACTTTTTGGAAAAGGGCGAAGACGGAAAGTACTATTACGATGATGACTATATCTTCGAAATCGACAACGCTGCCGCTCTTACATCTGACCGCCAAACGATGTGGCAGGAGATTCGGATCAATTATCAATCCGGTATTTACGGACAGCCCGGAACGCCTGAGGCGTTGGCAGAGTTCTGGAAGGCAATGGATATATACGATTATCCGCTTGCAACCGGGATGGTGTCGAAGTACGAACAAATGCAACAGCAACAACAAATGCAGCAGCAGATGGCACAGCAACAGATGGCACAAACGCCAAATGTTCAGCCGGAGATTGATGCTGTTAATCAGTTCTTGGGAGGAATGAACAATGGACGAAATGTATAATGTAACTGCAGAAGAGGTCCGCGAAGAGGAAGCGGAAAAGATTGCGAACGGCGAAGAAGAGGTCGAATCTGAAACGGCAGAATCTGAAGAGGATACCGAGGAAGGATTAGACGATTCAGAAGATGATGAATATATCGAAGAAGAGTCCGAAGAAGACGAAGAAGAGATTATAGAAGAAGAGGAAGAAGAGGTCGTAGAGAAAGAGGATGTAGAAGACCACGAAGAAGAACCGGATGCGGAAGGTGCTGATTCTGCGCAAGAAGATGAACAAGAAGAGGATCAAGAATCTGAAAGCGAACAGCCGGACTATAAAGCTCAATTTGAAGAGCAAAAAAGAAAGATTGAAAGCCTTGTCTCTGCGCTGAACAAGACAGGGTTCAAAGGCAACGCGGACGATATATCTGACACGCTTCATGCCAACGAGTTAAATATCAGCGTTGACGAATATCGAAGAAGAAGAGAAACGGACGAACGCGTTTACACAAACGATTTGTTATCAATCAAAGAAAGATACCCGGACGAAAAGGCAATCCATGTTTCTGAGTTCGGAGAAGGTTTTGCAAAGTTAAGAAGTGCAGGATTAGATGCGGTTAAAGCATATGAGGTGTTAAATATGGATAAAGTGATCGAGAAAAAGGTTTCTGCGGCTGTTAATGCGGACAGAAAAAAGAGAAGCAGCAAGAAACACTTAAACGCAAACGGAGTAACAGGAACGAGAGTTCCAAACGATGTGCCGGCGTCTGTTTATGCTGAATACAGAAAGTTCTTTCCGAATATGAGCGATAAGGAAATTAGAACGCATTACAACGGCACACTTAAAGATTGATAAAGGCGAATGCTTTTATAAAAAAAAAGAAAGGAAGGGTGGAGAAATGTTTGTAATCCATCACATGGAAAAAGGAAATTTGCCCGCGTTGGATTCAGTGGCGGCGAAGGCTGAAACATACAGCATTGGCGAGGCGTTGAAACTGGCAACGGGCGCAACAAAGGCGGGGGCTACAGATGCTCCAACGTATGTAGCAATGCAGGGAGGCACAAAGACAGCGGCGGATAAACTGGTAGTATATCCGGTTTCTTCTGACATGGTTTTTGAAACGACATTTGCGGCAGACGGTTCTGCGATTAATGTTGGCGATGCTGTAACATTGCACACAGACGGTTTGCAGGTTACTGCAACAACCACAAGCGGAGTGGCTACGGTTGTCGGATTCCTTGATCCGGTTAAAACAGCAGGATCAAGAGTACTTGTCAAATTCTTATAAGAGGGAGGATAAAAAATGGCTGATATTATTTTTAGCAAATCTTCGGGGCTGAATGATTCTATTTACGGAAAAGCATATGCTCCGATCAAGATGATGATTGAAAAACGTGCAGAAGCATTTGAGCAGGAGTCTATTCTGCCCAAAATCTATAACATGGAAAAAAGCGAAAACTTTGGGGAGACAATTACATCTATGTCTTCGATGAGCGGATTGAACCCGGTTGTTGAAGGCGGCGCATATCCGACTGATGGATTCCAAGAGTCTGATAGCAAATTCTTGGAGCATGTAACTTGGAAAGATCGTTTCACCATTACTCGTGAAATGGTTGAAGATTCCAAAATTTTAAATCTGAAACAGCAGCCGACAGCGTTTACTGCTGCAGCATACAGAACAAAAGAAATGTACGGGTCTGCTTTACTGACAGGCGGAACGGCTGCCAAGATCAATTTCAGAGGTACTGATTTTGATACCACTACGGCAGACGGATTGTCTTTGTTCAACACGGCTCACAAATCTGCTAAAGTTGCAGGGTCTAAAGCGCAGAGCAACCTGTTCTCTGATGCATTTTCTGACGAGATTCTTGCATATGCGGAAACTGCAATGCAGAACTTTAAAGATGATAATGGAAACCCGCTTGGTGTTGCACCGGATACCATTATCATTCCGAACGATGCAGTACTGAAGAAAACCGTATTTGCGGCAATCGGAGCAGACAAAGATCCAAACACGGCAAACAATGGGTTTAACTTCCAGTACGGCCGTTGGACTGTAATTGTGAATCCGTATTGGGTACCTGCAAAAGGAAGCGCGACTCCGTACATCATTATGTCTTCTACATATAACACAGAAAACGTTGGCGCTGTTTGGTATGACCGTGTTCCGCTTACTATCACTGCGGATGAAGACAAAGACAATGACAACATGATCTGGCGCGGCCGTGCAAGATTCGTTGCAGGCTTCAACGACTGGAGAGCATTTGCAATGGGCGGTGCTTCTGGCGGTACTTCTTTGAAAGCATAAGGAGGAGTTTAAATGAAGAATTGTGGATACATTGGTAAGATTGGGAACACGCCTGCGCAGTATGTACAGGCTCCGGTAAAGCCGGTTTCTCCGAAAGGAAAAATCGCAGTAAAAAAAGGGAAAGACCTTAGAACGGGTAAATAGTTCATAGGGGAGCGGGATTATTCCCCGCTCCCGTTTTTAATCAGGAGGAATATATGAAGTTGAAAGATATCAGCGAACAGTTCTGCGTTACGACAGAAGAACGGTTGCTTTACAATATATGTGAATTACAAAAAGAAATACTTTCGAAACTGGAAGGTGATAAGAATGACATGGGGAGAAATAAAAAAACAAGTACAAGTTCTGTGCAACGAGCCGGAAAAAAGTGATTTTGAAGCAGATTATGGATTTGGTCTTGTTTCTGCAGCGAATTCATGCTTGAAGGATCTTGCAAACACTTCCGCAAAGTTTCATGATACATTAAAAATAAGTATCCCTGAAGTGAAAAACATATTGCAGACAGAGCGCGATGAATCGTTTTCTCATGTTTCTGAACCTATTCAGTTTTCTGCGGAATTGTCTGTATCCGGTGTTTACTCGTATGTTTTTGAATGCGATGGGGAAGCGGACGTTTCTATATATGACGGCGATGCAAGCGTTGTGACAATTAACTGTAGGCAATCAAAATCCTTTGTCCGGTACAGTGGATTCTTTGATGCTACGGAAGGAAATGTTGTAAAAATAGAATTCAGCGGAGAATTCTTGTACAAAATCCGTAATATAGCAATTTATCCGTCAAGAGTCAGCACGAACCCGGACGATATACCGGATTGGGCCAGTTATTATTCTTTTGAAATGCGGCGGCTTGTTTCAGAAGTTTCAGAAAATAAGTTTAAGGCATTTGATGATAAATTGCCAGTTACGTTAAATGGGCAGCCTATCAGTGATTTTGCATTTGATGGAGACAGCGTTATCATGATCTCGTCTGATTACCATGGAGAAATTGGGGTTCCATACACACGGTATCCTACCATGCTTACCGAGGAAAGCCCAGACGATACAGAGATAGACCTTGATCTCGCATCTCAGGATTTGATGCCATACTTTATCGCGGCACGTGTGTACATGGATTATGACACGCAGAAATCTATTATATACAAAAACGAATACGAAGCAAGAAAACAAACAACATATAATGACCTGCCTGTACACAGCGAGTGGGTATCACGTTATGGATGGTGTTACAAATGATGACAATACCGAACAATCAAAAGCCTGTATCTCATATTTATGGCAGTATGCGTGGAGTAGACCTTACAAGCGATTATACAAAAGTTGAGGACTATAGAAGCCCATGTATGGTAAACTTTTACCGCGATTATGATGATGAATCAGGAAGCTTGAGAACTCGTCCGAGAATGAAATACGAAGGTCCACTTCTTCCGGATTCTGTTACAGGTGCAACATTTGACATACTGGAATCAGAAGACAATTATGGATATTGGGAGTATGACTTAAGCGAAAAAACAAAGCTTATAAAGATAGGTGGCTGTTTGTTTTTTGTAGCAGATAAAGACAGAGACTTAGAAGCACTTGCTGGATTCAACATAAATGATTACGACACGAGCAAAATAGGCTTAAATCCAGTATTGATAAAAAACAGCACGGACGAAACGGTCAGCGTTGTGTTGCTTTCATATGATATTGAGGATGTTGGCAAACCGCCTATTTTTGTCGATTATTCTAATAAGGTGTATGTGTATACAAGAAACTACATCGGGCATGATGCAAACGGCAAACCTGACATAAATGAAACAGGAAGACAACATATAGAACTTTATATTTTATATTTCGAAAAAAATATAGCATATTCTACAGGACAACAATTTTTAGATAATTATAAAAATCAAAAAATGATATTTGCCGGATATGGCATGACATGGAACACGGATAAATTTGAAATGGTCGAAGCTTCGTTTGGAACAGACGAATATGCAGAAACGCTCGCCCCTCTTATCTTAACAGAATGCAATATGGAGGGAGGAGGAACGCCAAATCTTCCATCAAACATATTTTCTAATTTTGTAAAAATAGGATATTCATTCTATGCTGATTCTGATTTTGCGGCGGCTGGCCTTAAAATTCCGGTAGATGCATATTCTGCAAAAATAAGAGTGTTGTTCCCGGATAAGATTAGTACAGGTGAGTATGAAGAGTTTGAATTGACAAAAACTAACGAAAGATGGAATAGTGAAGAATTAAAAGCAAGAGTAGAATCAAACGCAAGTGCAGCACAAGATAAAAGGTTTATATTTGATGCTGAGGTTATTGCCGCAACATCTTCTTTTTTAGATGAACGGAATGAGTTTGTCTCTGTGAAAAAGACTTTTTTGTTCGATGAGAGAATGTTTTTTGCCGGGCTAACAAGGGCTGCCGACAAGATAAGATATTGCCAAGCATCTAACCCAATGTATCTTCCTGATACCGCATGGCAGGTTGATGGACAAGGAACAGGAGTTATTAAAGATGTTCTCGTATTTGCAAATTATTTTGCTATTCTTCAAGATGACAAATATGAAGAAAAGGCAATATATCTTCATTCTATACAGGCTGTAGAAAGCGAAACATTAACAAGAGTATATCCAAGCACATATACGCTTGGAGCCGTTGGTGTTGTAAACGAAAACTGTTCTATAAACGTAAATGACTGTGCTCTGTTTCTTTCTTATGATGGACTAAAGCAAATCGTAAGTACGGATATAAAGAGCGCGGCATCCATTCAACACAAGTCCAGCATGATTGATGGGGAATTAATTCCTGCGATCAAAGCAAATCCTGACGTTGTTCGATTGTTTAAATATAAAAACTATGTAGGAATATTTACTGGATCAGATATGTATCTTGGGGACACTAATGCACTGTATTCAAATAGCACAACAAAAGATGCAGAATTTGAATGGTTTAAATGGTCTTGTTTTAGTTTTTATCATTTGTTGGCAAACACAATGGTATATCCATATGATATACGCGAAAAAAACGGCTTGGAGATTTATTATAATTATATAAGAGATACAAGAGGCGGAACTGTTATGTTGCTTCCTCTAAAGTATACATTAACTCATGATGCGGAAATTTTAGAGTCGGGAGACGTAGTATATCAAGATGAGATCACATATAGAGGGAAAAGCTGTTATTCTCCTGTTGAGTGTTTTATTGCTACAAAATATGATAATTTTGGTGCATATCAATATTGGAAAGACTGCAATAGAATGTGGCAAACTGCGGCAATATCTTTTCAGCTTGAAGGGAAACCAGAAACAAACACATCTCAAATAGATATATACGAATTTACAAACACTCAAAATAAATTCGTGAAGTACGAGATAGATATTAGCCAAAATGGCGTAACATCAAATCCACAAATAACAATCAATGAGGGGAATCCTGTAAAAACTCTTTCTGATATATATAAGCGTGTTTCAGATAGCCATATACGATACAGCTTAAGATCGAAAAGGTTTGAAGATTTATCTATCATGTTTAGGTTCCGGTCTCCGGTTCGGTTCTATTACGCAACGGCGCAGGCGTTTATCCGAGGTCCTGTAAAAAGATAAGAGGAGGGGTTATATGATACAGTTGAAAAACGACAGCATTAAAAACGCATATAACGCAAACAAGAGTCAGTATGCAAATGTCAATCAGTATGCGCAAGATGCCTATGCAAACCTTGATAAAACATATAATTATTACAAGACGAACGTAGAGCCGCAGTATCAAAACGCATTAACAGCGGTAGATGCACAGACACAGGCGGCAGTTGATGCGTACGGTTCACAGAAACTCGATGCAAAAGATTCCTATTTGTCTACAAGAAACTCTATCAATTCTGCATATCGTAAGTATGACAACAAGTCGGGAAGCCTGAACTCGTCTCTTGTGAGTTCAGGGTTAAAGAATAGCGGATATGCAGACGTTATAAGAGGGCAGGCGTTTATTGAAAAGCAAAATCAGCTTGGACAAGCAAACGCAAGCCTTCAGAGTGCGTTGACAGAACTTGACAGACAGATCACGGAAGCAAAGCTTGCAGGAGATGCACAAAAACAGGAAATCCTTATGCAAAAGATGCAGCAAGGATTGCAGCTGCAGCAGAGTATTGCACAGGCCCTCAACAATATTGCATCTCAAGTATATTCGATGAACACATCGGAGAGAAACTTTGAATATCAAAAACAGCAAGACGAGATTGCAAACAAGAGGGCGCAAGATCAGTATGATTTACAGCTTAAGCAGTTTGAATGGCAAAAGCAAAATGACAGTTCTGTTTCCGGGTTACAAGCTCAGATTGAGGCTCTTCAAGCGAAGATTGATGAGCTGGAGTCTGGAAGCAAAGGTAACGCTGGACAATCTGGAGCAAATACTCTTCCGAACAATATTAACTCAAGTAGTGCCGGGGCATATATATATGCACCAAGCAATATGAACCCGATCACATATACTCATTATTTAAGAAATAATTATATGAAATAAAGGATGGTATCGTATGGCTTACGAAAATCTAAAACAAACTGTAAACGATTACGAGAAAGAATCGATCAATATTGCAGACGATACATACAACCAATTAACTGCGCAAATGGACAAAACGCTTGCGGATATTGATGCGTTTTTAAAGACCGGAAAAGAAGACGCTGCAACACGTGCCGCGTTTGAAACAGCGGAAGGAAATTTGCAATCGGAAAAACTCAAGAGTTCTGTAAAAACAGACACAGCAAAAATAATGGGGGCTGCCGGGGCGGGGGTTCGTTCCGGCATGGCCAAAGACACGTTGAAAAAGGCAAATAGAGAATACGATATCACATCGAAAAAAGCAAAGGCGGACATTGGCGCATATAAAGCAAATGCCGCATTGAATATATCCAGCAAAAAATTGGATGTATATCAAAACAGCGCAAGCATGAAATCCGATGCATCTGCTCAGGCATATGAGCAAACAATGAATGACAGACAGTTTGAATATAAGAAAGAACAGGATGCCATTGATAATGCACTCGCAAACCAGAAGCTTGACCTTGACAAACAGCAATTTGAATTCCAAAAACAAAAATTAGAAAACGAGAAAATGGCTGCCGCTATCGGCGTCGCAAACAATCTTATACAAGAAACAACAATAGAAAACCCGGAAACCGGGGCAAAAGAAACTGTTCAATATTACGATTTTGACCAAGATGGGGAGATGTCGGCCGCAGAACGGTCCTTGTATGTAGAAGATAAGAGCCAAAAGAATTATTTAAATGCGCTGAAGAGTATCGGAATGGCAACATCTGTTGATGAGATATCTCAAAGCTTGTATAAGATGCAGACAGATCTTTTTGGCTCTGGAATAGATCGTGTGACGGGAGAGATTGCGTCTTGGGATAATTATTCCGGATTCAATGACGAATATGCCAAGCAGTTATATATGAACTTTGGCCTTACTGACGCAGAAGCAACGGAGATGATGCACGAAGCAAAGGCGATGTGCTTTTTAAATAATTATGCAAAAGGAGACGGCTCTGTTGTATTTGGTACAAGGAATGCAGATGGAACATATGCGAATGAAGAATTTTATAGAAATGGATTGAAAGAAACTGGAATTTCAGATGACAGAGTAGAAGAAATAATCAATAACTTAAAAACATATTGGGATTCTGTATACAATGAAATTATTTTGCCTGCCCAAAATCAATTAGATCCAATTTATGTGGATGCGCAAAAAATAATTGAAGATTTGTACAGTCAGGAATATTGGGATTATGGGGTAAATATATTCCAAAATGCGTCTGATAGATTAGCAGAAGCTGAAAAAGAGCTTAATAAATATTCTCCCGGCGAAGAAGAATATTATGCGGCGCAAGAAAAATACAGTAATGCAGTTAACCAATTTAATTGGATTCAAAATTTGTTGGTTCAATATAATTATAATTATTCTGTATTAACAATTGGAACAGAATATAGGAACGGAAAAACAGACGATAAAATTGCATCTGAATATGATGTTCAAAATACACAAAATGTAATTAACGAAATGAAGCAAGAATATACAGAGCTCATGTTCAATCTTACGCAATACAAAGATTTAATTTACACGAATACAACCGGAGCACAGTATGCAATTGTTCGAGAATATCTTAAAGAATCAAACAGTGATTATGATGATTTAGAAAAATACCTTCTTGATTATGTAAGAAAATGGAGAGTAAATGAAGATAGTCGCGAAAATAATGTTATTGCAAATTCGAGTGCAGACAATGGAAACGAAGACTTAAGTAAAGTTAGGGATGCAATAGAAAAAATATGTGGGCCTGATAATTTAGACGTAAGCATTGTCGGTTTTGCATTATATATAAGTGCGCTTGATGCACAGCGGCAATATGACAGTTGGACGATTGAAGGAATGAGTGATGCTCAAAAAGTAGGAGTAGGCATAGGAGCACCCATTGCCAATTTGTTTACATCATTAGGTGCTCTTCCAGAAAATGTTGTCGAAGGTATATCAAACATGTTTGAAGACCCGACAAGTATGGATGGATATGTTCCATATTTAGCAAAGAAATCTAATTTACAACTTGCAGATATAAAAATGCAAAAGTATGTTGAAAGTGTTCAGCAAGAAATAAGTGAATTTTCACCATTTTTGGGAACGATTTATGGAATTGGGTCTTCTATTTTGCAAAATGTATCAACATTTGCAGTATCTGCTTTAGCAAACTTTATTCTTCCCGGATCTGGAGCAGTTGTTGGAGCGGCTATTATGTCAACTTCTGCATTTAACCAAACATATAACTCTGCTCAAGAAATGGGAGTCCCTGCTGAAAATGCATTTTTTGCTGCTGCAGCTGCTTCCTTTGCGGAATTTGCTTTTGAAAAATGGTCTCTTGGAGTCCTTTTTGATCCCGGTAAAATAACTTCAATCGGCGTAAAAAGCACACTTGGCAAGCTCGGAATAATAGGAGCAATAAATGCATCCGAAGAAATGAATACAGAAGTAGCAAATATTTTATCTGAAGCTATATTTTTAAAAGATAAATCAGAATATAACTTAATAAAACAAGAACTTATGACGGAAAAACACATTAGCGAAGAAGAGGCAGAGAAACAAGCATTTGCTCAAACCGTAGCAAGAGTTGCTGTTGCAGGAGCAGGTGGGTTTATTTCTGGTGTAATTATGGGTGGACCTTCCTTGCGTATGAGTAATAGCCGATTAAGCAGTGCAGGAAAGTCTATTCGAAGCCAAGGAAAAATAAATTCTTTAATACAAAAAGGTCTTTCGTTTAATAATGGGTCAGAGGCAAACCGCATTGCTACAGAGCTCAACAACAAGATTGCAAATAAAGGAAAGGTAAGTAATGCTGAAATAGGAAATCTGGCTCGTGCAATAGCCGCCGAAACACAATCTGCTTCCGCAGGGTTGAGCGGCGTTGATGATGGCGTAAGCGCGGTGTCTAAAGAAACTGCTCTGTCTAATGTATCCTCCGGAAAGGTTTCTGTCTCGGATATCAATACGTTTATGCCGGGCAATGAAGATGCCAGAGCATATTTTAAAGAGCAGACAGGCATAGAACTTAGCAACAATCCTAAAACCGCGTTTGCTCAAATTGTGGAATACGTTGCGACCAAAACAGGAAAGACAGCGGAGCAGGTTGCAAGCGAACTTTTAAGTAACGCAGAAACATCTGTAGATGTTGCACAGAAAACGATTGCCTCGTTAAAATCTTCTGGAGACGAAACCAATGTCAAAGTTGCAGAGGCGCTTGAGTTTCTGAACAGCAAAGACGGGGTTCGCATGCTTGAAATGCAAAAGAACAATCAACAACCGTCTAACGGAACGGATGCAGAATTATATCAACAAATGCTTGCTGCAAAGCAAGTGATAGAAAGAAACAGGGGGACACTTGAACAAGGCGGTTACGAGATCGGCACCGTAGACTTTAACGGTATAGATGTCCCGGTAGTTGTTCCTAAAGGATATTCAGATAATGCTCGCGCAGAGGCTGTAAAATATGTAAACGAGCAAGCAAAAACAGAACTGCAGAAGGCGGCAAAAACAAATTCTGAGAAAGTCAAAGCAACACAGGTACAATCTAAAAATTCTGTGAAAGCGGATTCTCAGAGTAAAGCTACGAAAACAAAGTCTGACATCCAAGCGGATACCGGGGATGCAAAAATAAAGAAAAGAACAATCACAAAGAAAAACGGAGATACAACCGTTATCAAAGAAAAAGAAACAACATCAAAAAACAAAGCATTCAAAAAAGCAAAACAGGTAAGCCGAGTGGAAACAGTCGGTAAGACTTCTGCGCGCTATGATTACACTGAGGTTGATACATCAAATATCTATGACAGTGAAATTATGGACGAAATCAATGTTGCCAAAGAGATTGCAAAAGCTGCAGGAGCAAAGAACATTGTGTTTATTTCCGGAGATGTATATATTGACGGTAAAAAAGTCCGAGCACAAGGGTTTCATTCTATCGGAGGAACGATATTTGTCAATGTTGACAAGTCTTCATTATATGCAAGAACAATCGGACATGAAGTATACCACCAGATAAGACAAACAAATAAAGCTGGGTTAAAAGCCTACGAAGATATCGTTCGAAATATCATAGAAAAAGGCGAGTCTTCCGAGTTCGATTTCGGGCAAAGAGTATTATCGAGCAGAAGAGCGAAAGAGATTATAGACGCGTACAAAAACAATGACAGCACGATGAGTAAAGACGCGCTGTTTGAAGAAGTATGTGCAGAGTTTGCCGGAGAGATTATGACAAATCCTGTAGTAGCGCGTGCGCTTGCGGCGGCAGATACAAGAGCAGGAAATGCGTTTCTTAGAATGACAAAAAAAATCCTTGCCAAAATACAAGGCAAGGAGAATCTCAGTGATTATTATAATCGCTTGTCTGATGTTGAAAAAGCATTGGTTGACGGAATTCGGTCAAATTCGTCTAAAGCTGAAGTCGGAATAGATAAAAACATGCAAACAAAACTTCAAATAGAGGAAATGCGCGCAAATGAAGCAAGGTTTGCAAGCGATGTTTTATCGTGGTACAGACTAGGGCGAAAAGACGGAATAAAATTAGATATTGGCAGTACGTCCCCGGTTTTTCGCGGTCTTGGCGCAATAGAAAGTGATATTTATATCCAGTCCGAAAAAGTGAACAAAATTTTAAACGATCATCCGGAGATTACAATAGAAGAGGTGCAGAAAATTCCTAAAATATTGAATAATCCGCACGTTGTCTTGAATACAAAAAATGCAAACAAATACAAATTTCCTTCTCGTCTTGTCGTGTTTGGCGCAGTAAAAGGAAGAGGCGGAACTCCTGTTGCGGTTATATTAGATCTTCGTCCGCAAGAGAATGGATTCTATATTGAAAATATGCAAAAGGTTGTCAGTGTGTATGAAAAAACAGGGAGTAAAAATCGGACAGCAAAAGAAAAATTAAAAAATCTTTTGATGAGCAGTGAATATTTATATATCAATAAAAAAAGAACCGCTCGTTTACATCATAGTGTAGGCATCCAAAGCGCCTACCCCATCGAAACGATTGGTTCTTATATAGGTAGTATAACATATTCTGGCGGAAAAGTCAATATAGAAGGAAAGACTTTTTCTGAAATATTCGATACCACCCAAACTCAGTATATGCAAAACGCGAGTGGAAATACACTTTGGAAAGAGAGATCTGTTTATAATGTCCCAAAATCTTTATTTGACGTAAGTAGCGATCGAAATGTAAAAACAAAATTACAGCTTGAAGGAGATGAAATATTAAATAAAAACGCTATTGAATACTTTGGGAAAACGTACAATTGGAACGAAACTGGATATATATTAAAGGATGGAAGCCGTCTTGATTTTAGCGGGAAAAACCAAGGTGCGCCCGGCGGATATAGAACCCTTGATCACAGAGATATTTCGGATATATATGACGAAAATTATTCAGGGGCGTATGCAATGGTTGATTTTATGCAACGAGGAAATATTCGGATATCTCCTGAAATTGACGGAATAAACCTTTCTGTGTATCCAACAAATGAACAGCAAAAAGCATTAGAATCATTTATTAATAAAAAAAATGGGGAAATTATATTAGATATAGATGACGAATACGGTGATACCGTTCAAAGTTTTGAGTACCCAAGAGGCACAAAGTTTAGTAAAATAATTGGTGACATGAAAAATTATTTTCAAACTAACTCAAACATTGGAATGTCTGATATAGCAAGATTCCATAATACAAAGTTCCAATTAGAGGATAGCAAAGGCTTTGAGCAAATTCGTCATCTATACGACACAGTAACGGATGAAGAGTACAGCATGATCTCTGAATGGCTTAAAGAATTCGACAAGAAACATGGTGACCAAAATCTATATGGTATAGTAAACGCACAGAAAGAAAAGACATTTGCTTCTATCATTAAAGTAATAGACAACGCAAAACTGTTCAATAAAGAAGCAATGAGTTTCTTTAAAGACAATTTCGATGTCGCTTACATCAACATGGAAACATATGACAACGCAACGGCTTATCTTCTGGATTATGCCGGAGAAAAACTAAACGATGTATCAAGCCGTATCGCAGGAATAGATACGGAAGAATCGTCTTATCGTGCGCTTGTAGAGCAAATATCCAGAGATGTGATGGAAACCGGAATAGGTGCATCACAGGCAACGAGAGATGATATCTTTAATTACATTGTTAAAAAGTCAAAGAAAGACATGACGAATGAAGCAAAGCAATACGAGAAACTTTCCAAGTTCTTTGCAGAAAACAAACTGATTGTAAATCAGGATACGTTGTCTGTAGGCAACACAATCTTGTCTATGAACGGGACAACGATTGACGATTATTACAAATCACTGCAAAGAGAATTTGGCAAAGAGATGTTTCCAAACCTATCTGGAGACAAGGGGAAGGTAGATCAAATCAAGTATTATGTTGACATGGTTGACGACTACAATATAAGCAAGGCAATATTAGGAAACAAGGACATTGATATATATAATGCTTATGTTCGCACTGTAGTAAATGATGCCATTGATACAACAGAAAAGAATATGATGTATGCATATCGGATTGCCACAGAGCCGAAAATGGCTCAAAAAGATTTTGATGCATACAAACTGTACAGACAGGCTTTGGCTGAAGGCGCGAGCGGAATTCTTTCCTTGAACCAAAAAAGAGACGATATTAAGTCTCAAATAAAAAGAATTGAGTATGGATCGTCTCTTTCTCCTCAGGCGCGAGAATACTTAACTCTTGTTCGGAAAAGCGGTAAAAAACAAGTTTCTACATCGAACAACAGGGAAGCGATTAAGGAAATCTATTCTATATCCAAAAAACTGATCGACCTGTATGATCAATTAGGAAGATCTGACCGCGCAATCACACGTACGTTAAAAGGCAGAAAGTCTGCAATGTACACGTTCATTAAGAGCATAATCAGAAACCCGGATCAATACAGAAACCTAAACAGAGCGCACGCATCACTAATATCCTTGGAAAACATAATTGATTTGACTATGGGAGCAGACGCCCAAATGTTCGAGGACATTATTGTTGCACAGTATTCCGAGAATGAGTCGGCAAGATTGCGCGCTCTTAACATGTACAGAGTTCCTGCCGCAGACGCTATCAACAAGTATAATATTGATCCAAACAGCGAGCGAGGCATAAAGATTGGAAGTGTTATTCAGCTTCTTGGCGAAGGCATTATCGTAGAGAAGGATGGAAAGTACGAAATCTCTAAAACCGCACCAAGGGATATGATTTATTATACAGATAAAAAAGGTGGCAAAGGCTTTTTGCAGTCTATCAGCAAGGAGCAGTTCAACGGGCTTAAAGAGGTTGAAAGAACCGGAGTAAAAGGGAAAGCTGAAAAGGCACTATCCGGAAAGACAAAGGACCGTATTCGCGAAAGAATGGTCGATCTAAACGAATATGTAAACTCTATAAGCAATGAGGACATGATTGCGGTTAGAGAGATATCAAGCGCAATGAGCGGCGTATATGAAGACATCTACAGATCATTGACAGATACGCTGGTTCGAAATGGATATCCGCCTCTCAAACATCGGGCAAACTATTTTCCACATTACATCAAAGACGGAATTTCCACAGCAGAGGGGATCGCAGATTTTATAAGTTCATTCACCGCAGGTGATTTACCGACTGGTGTTGACGGAAACACGAGATACAGAAAGCCTGGTAAAAAGTGGTTTGGCAATTTACTTGAAAGAACCGGAGATTCTACAACGGTTAATGCGTTTGTCGGGTTTGACAAATATTTAAACGGTGCCTCTCATGTAATTTATCACACAGAAGATATTCAATTGCGCAGAGCTGCAGCCGATATGCTTGGCAACAAAATTGAAATGGAAAAACTGGAAACTCTTTATGCGTTGGACACCATCTTTGACAGTGATGAGGATAGACAAAAAGCAGAGGGAATAATGGAAGAAATGCGGAAGAGATTGCATGACGATCCTACATACAATAATACAATTGTAACGGCATTGACAAGGAACGCAAACGCTATTGCAGGAAAGACAACGGACCTTGATAGAGACGTTGGCGATATCATAGGAAGAAACGTATTGCAATCGATAGAAAAGTTTAATCGGTTCGTTGGAAGAGGCATGGTAGGCTTCAACCTGAGAAGCGCACTGACAAACATAATCACTATTCCGCAATTGACCGGAACCGTAAAAATGACAAATATTGCAAAGGCTATCCGAGATGTTGCTCAGTATGATGCTCTTCGTGCAAGAAACGAAACGATGGAGTTTCTGGAAAGCAATTCATCGTTCTTGTACAACAGAGTATATTCTCAGCATGGCAAGAAGTATTCCAAGGGATACATCAGAGACACTTCTCAAAACTTATCAGATAAAAACGGTCTTTGGCAGAAATATAACAACGCTGCATTTGCGTTTATGAACTTGTCGGACAGTTACACTGCAAAGGTTGTCACTGCAGCATACTACAACGAGGCAATAGACAGAGGCATGACTGGCGCGCAGGCAGAAAGATTTGCAAGCGAAGGTGCAAGAAAACTAATGGCAAGCCGCGTAAAAGGAGAAATGCCGCAGATATTTAACAACCGTGTTCTTGGAATTTTTACCATGTTCCAATTAGAGAACTCTAACATGTTCAGATTCCTTACATCGGATATTGCAAGCTATGCAGGCACAGGGAGCGGACGAGTCGGAAGAATAATAAGAAGGCTTGCAGCGTTCTTCATCAGCGAAGCATTATTTGAGTATCTTCTTGAAATGCTTACAGGAAGTAACTACAGAGTCTTCTCATTCAATCCGATTACACTTGTAGCGGATGCTTCTGCGGGCAAAAAGAATGCAATGGACATTATGAAAGATTTGGCGGCTGACATTCCGTTTGTCGGAGGTTTGGTTGGAGAAGGGGGTAGATACGCGACAACGAGTATCCTTAACAGCATAACAGACATTGTTGCAAGTTCTTTAAACAAAGGACCGGGGGCATTGTTGTCCGGCCAAGGATCTACAGCAGACTACGTAGATATGTTGACAAAACTTATATCTGTCCTTCCTATAGCAGGAGCAGGGCAAGCAAAGAAGACAATACAGGGAATCGCAGACCTTTCAAGAGGAGGAAAATTTGGACCGTACACAACAACAAACGATGACGGAAGCAAATCGTATGACGAGAAACTGTATTATGCGATAGACCAAGAAGACCCCGCGAACTTCAGAGCGGTTTTGTTTGGCCGTAGTTCTGTTAAAGAGGCAAATGAGTATTGGGACAGTGGGCTTGGACCGTTGTCTGTGCAAGCAACAGAAGGATACAAAGAAGCGGTCAATGCAGGGCTGAAAAATACTCAGGTATATAAAGTATATAGAGATGTTTCTGTTTTGAGATCAGAAATATCTGAACACAATAAAAACAACCCAAACAAAAAGCGAAACGCGAACGATGAGGTTAAAAAACTGATACGTGCGCTTGACGCAACAAACGAACAGAAAGAGATATTATGGAAGAATTTAACAACGCTAAAAAATTACGGAAGCGTATTCAGTGATTAGTTGTTAAAAACAAGAAAAGTTTCGTGATATCATGAGTTTAAGAGAGGTGATGGCATGGAATATTTGATGTTTGATGTGAATGCACAAGCTGTTACCCAAGCGAAGAACAACCCGAAAATATTGTCAAAAAGTATGGGCTTATATACAGCCCGGTTTTACTTCGGCCCTCTTTGGGGGGCCGAGGACAAATCGGTGCAGTTTACATATAAAACAGACACTGGAAACAAGACAATTGAAAAAGAAATTATATCAAACGAGTGTATAATCCCGGATGAGGTTTATCAGCAACCCGGAGTATTTCTTGTTTCAATAAATGCGAAAAATACAGGGATCGTAA
>ERZ1643251.1419-NODE-1419-length-27235-cov-9.133996_pt1 | contig 27235 bp, 18 predicted proteins | sample MGYA00579261_ERZ1643251 | MGnify/ENA primary metagenome ERZ1643251 (study PRJEB29033, sample SAMEA4952267) | chicken gut metagenome | biome: Broiler Chicken; feature: Gastrointestinal Tract; material: Caecum | place: Ireland | collected 2018 | study: Broiler... | reverse complement strand
TTGGTGATGGAATAGTAAATTTAATACAAAATGCTATTATGGGAACATCTGCAACTGTTTCATTGGATATTGCAGGTAGCATTCTTGCAACAGTTTTAGCTGTTTTAGCAGCTATACTTGTAGGAGTAATCATCGTTGCTATTTCAGGAGGCATTGGTGCTTTCCTTATGGGGATAAAGGGCGCAGTAGCAAGTGCAGTAGCTTTTTTGGCAAAAGCTGGTGTTGTTTCAATGTTAGTTACAGGTATTACGATAGCTGGAGCATATGCTGCATTTTCTGCTTCGTTTACTATGTTTAAAGCAGCACTATTACCAGACTATACTGTTATACCATCTATATCTGTAAGCCCAGAAGAAATTTTTTCAGGCAGATTACTAGTATTTGATGTTAACTTTTTTAATCCTAAACAAATTTATGTAGCAATTTCAGAAGACAATGGTAATGGTAGACCAATAGAAGATGAAGAAGGAAATGCTATAATAAAAGAAAGAAGAACTTTAGATGAATGGAATGAGATTTTAGAAAACAATGCTCAATCTGAAAATGCATCAAGTCCTGGTGTTGCAGCATATTATTATTTTGAAGGTATAAATGGAGATGAAATAAAAACATCAAAACAATCTTCATCAGCAACTTTAAGTAGAGTTATATCAAGATGGTATTATACTATAAGAAATATATCTATTGTAGCTTTAATGCTAATTTTGTTATATGTTGGAATTAGGATGTTATTTACAAGTGTTGCTTCAGAAAAATCTAAGTATAAAAAAATGCTTGGTGATTGGACTGTAGCTATATGTCTTGTATTTGTATTACATTATATTATGGTATTTGCAGTTAATTTAAATGATAATATAATAGGTATAATGAGAACAGTGACTTCTCAAGATACATATGTACATTTAATCCAAATAGATGATAGTCCTAAATCAGAAAGGTTAGTTAAGGCTTTTAATGATGCAGGTTTAGAGGAAATGGTAGATAATGATAATAAAGTCATAACAATACCAACAAATTTGATGGGAAAAACTAGATTAATGGCACAAAAACTTGATGGAACTTCAGATTATGTTGGATATGCTATTGCATATATAGTATTAGTAATGTATACAGTATTTTTTGCATTTACATATTTAAAAAGGGTATTAATGATGGCATTTTTAACTGTAATAGCACCATTAGTAGCAGTAACATATCCTATAGACAAAATTAGTGATGGACATGCTCAAGCATTTAATACATGGCTTAAAGAATATATATTTAACTTGTTAATTCAACCAGTTCATTTACTATTATATATATTATTGATATCAATGGCATTTGAATTATCAAGTCAAAATATAATATATACTTTAGTTGCTATAGGATTTATGATACCAGCTGAGAAATTTATTAGGTCTATGTTTGGATTTGATAAAGCTAAGACACCTGGATTCCTAGCAGGTGCAGCAGGTGCGGCATTAACTATGACTGGAGTTCAAGCTCTTTCAAGATTAGGAAATAAATTACCACATGGTCATCCAAATAATCAAAATTCAAAATCAGAAGATAATAGTGATCCAAAAGGTATATATTCTAGATCTGCAAATTCTGGAAATGGATTTGAAAGTTTATTTGGAGCTGGAGTAGAAAATTTACAAGGAAATGACAATGAAACACGTTTAAATGTCGGAGGACAACAAGGAAATAATCAGAATAATAATACAAATAATAATGGTTCACCACAAAATTTAATTAATAATCCAAATGGACAAAATGGTTCAATGCCTCAAGATTTACAAGATGATTTAAACGGAACAAATCAGGGATTAACTGATGAGCAACAACAAGAATATGATGCATTAAATGATGAATTATCAAATATAAGTAATGAAGAAATGTATTTAAATCCAGACCTTTATGCAGATAAGCAAGCTAGACTAGATGAATTACAACAGATTAAAGATGGCAATGTTGATAATAATCAAGTAGATGCAAATGGAAGACAAATAAATACAAATAATGCTATAAGATTAGATAATAACCCAAATCCCGTAATTACAATGAATGATATAGAGGATGTAGAAAATCAACTAAATCCACCAGAACAGATAGATCCTGCGGAGGCAAGAAGAAATAGATTAAACGAATTAAAAAATTCGGATCCAAAATGGAAAGGTAGACGACTAAGGTCAGGTGGAAGAGCGTTTGTTAATCATTTAAAAAATCCAAAAACATATACAGGTGCTATAGCAAAAACTATAAAAGGAACTGGAAGAGTTATGGGAACAGTTACAGGAGCAACAATAGGTCTTGCATCAGGTATTGCATCTGGAGATGTTAGCAGTGCTTTCAAAAATGCTGCTATTGGAGCAACATCAGGTAATGTGCTAAGTGGAGCGGTTTTTGATATGGTAGCAAACCCAATAGATAATTCTGTAGATTCAATCCGTAAAGCAAGAACTGAATATGAAAAAGAAAGATACGGCTCTGATTATTCAGAATATAAGAAATTACAACAAGACATTAAGTTCAAAAAAGATAAAGAAGCTAGAGATTTCTATGCAACTGAATTTGCAAGTGAACTAAAAGGTCTAAAAGGAAAAGAAAGAGAAGAAAAATTAGATGAAATAATGGAAGATGCAATAAAATATAGAGAATATGGCGTAACAGACAATGAAAAAATAGTTAAAGCGATGAACTTAGACAAAAATAATAGAACATCTAATACAAGTATTGCATCAGCATTAATGGCAACAAAAGCAACAGACTTAAAAGGAATTGAAACATATCAAGAAAAATTGGCAAAACAAGTTGGCTCATCTCAAGCAGAAAAAATAGCAGAAGGAGCTATGAAAATAAATGGAATAGGATTTACAGGTGGCTCTAGAGCTAGACTAAATCCAACTCAACCACAGCAAGCTCAACAATCACAACAACAACAGCAAGCACAACAAAGACAACAACAAGCTCAACAGCAGGCACAACAGCAAGCTCAAAGACAAAGACAACAACAAGCACAGCAACAGGCACAAAGACAGCAAGCTCAAAGACAAAGACAACAACAAGCACAGCAACAGGCACAACAGCAACAAAGTCAAGGTTCAGCTCATAGACAAGGACCAGGAAGACCTAGAAAAATAAATAGAACACAACCAGCAAATCAAAGTCAAGGTCAAAGCCAAGGACAAGGTCAAACTCCTACTATAAGAACACAACCAGATCCAAATCAAGGACCAACACCACCAAATCCTGGACCAGACAATAATTAAAAATATAACAAGAATAAAAAAGGAGACAAAAAATGAGTAATCTAAGAAAATATTATTATGATAATAAGTCAAAAATATGGAAGACAATACTCATTATTGTCTCCATTTTTGCAGTAATATATGGTGTAAATTACTTAATGAAAATAAGAAGCGAAAATTATAACACTTTGGCACAAAACATACCACAGCAAAACACAGTAGTTGATAATACATCATTAACAACAAATGAATCTGTTGTTGGAGGAGTAACATTAGATGAAAATTCATTACAAGAAGATATAACGATAATTGAGGAATTTTTAAATTATTGTAATAACAAAGAATTTGAAAAAGCATATGAATTACTATCAACATCATGCAAAGAAAATGTATTTAATAGTTTTGAGCAATTCAAAACATCATATTGTGACCAAATTTTCAATACTCCAAAAACATACACAACAGAAAATTGGTCAGGAAACATATATAGAGTAAGACTTGTAGAAGATATCTTAGCAACAGGGCAATCAAGCTCATCAGGTTCAGCAATACAAGATTGGATTACTGTTGTAACAGAAGAAGACCAAGAAAAATTAAACATTAATAATTATATCGGAGAAAGAAATTTTTCAGATACAAGCAGTACAACTAATGATATTACAATAAAAATGATATCAGAAAACATATATAAAGATTATGAGAATTTAACATTTGAAGTTACAAATAATACAGAAAATACAATATATTTAGATGACGGAGAAGATCCATCAACACTATATATTACAGACTCAAATAGAGTAGAACATGAGGCATCAACAGGAGAGATAATATATAGTACATTAACATTATTACCAGGACAAACTAAAAGATTTACAATAAAATTTACAAATACATATATTTCTAATAGAACAATAACAGCATTGACATTTAGCAGAGTAATATTAAATTATGATGAATATTTAAGAAATACAGAAGATTATGATAATACAGTTAGTATAACAATAAATATGTAAGGAGGTCATATAACAAAGTGAAAAACATATTAAAACGGATTATTGAATGTAAAAGTAATAGTATTAATAATAATAATATTTGTTATAATTTACTTGTTATCTGGTTTTGCATACATATTAAAATTGTTAGAAGCAACTAACCCAAATCATACTAACTCTAGCTCAATTTCATCAACTTTATCTGACCGATATTATAGCACTAATGTACCTGCACAAATAGAAAATAATATTACTAGCCAAATTACAAGTAGTAATATAATTTATAAGGGAGATGGAGATTATAGACTAAATATAGATTTAGATGAAAGAATTAATGAAATATATGATAGATTAAAGGAAACTACTGATGGACAAAAAATGCTAAATTATTTAAAGGGTACTGATGATGAGAAAAAAGAAATTCTAAAAAACATGGTAAGAGCCGAAATGATAACACAATATCCGGACTTAAGACAAAAAGAAAAATATGGTACAGCAGTTGATGCAAACGAAATTCAAGGAAGTATACAAATAAAAAGAGTTATTTCTCAAGAAATTTTAGAAGTAGCTAATATTGAAAAATCTTCAAACACATCAGTGGAATTACAAAAAGGACTAGTTGCTTGGGGAGATCAATTTACACTAGGAAACAAAGACAATTCTGAAGAGAGTTATCCAGGTATATTAGCTAATGATTTAAATACAAATGTATATAATTTAGGTTTTGAAAACGAAACTATAGAAGAAATATTATTAAGAGCAGGTGCAAAAGACTGCGTATTTGAAACAACAAATAGTGAAGATGTAACAATTGGAGCAGAAATTGGAGCACAAGCAACATTTACAGCTAGAATGAAAATTGGATATACATCAATTGGAACTATATTTAAACATTTAGATGGAAGCGAAGAAGATAAAGAATTAGAATGTACAATAGGAGGAGCAATAGGTACATTAATATATCAAGCAGATGACGATACATATTTATTTACAAGAGAAGAAGAAGGTGACGAAGTAACTGTAAAAGATGGAACAGAAATCATCTTAGAATCACAAGGCGGATATGATGAGTGTATTCCAATAATTTGGTTTGGAAACAATAACTCAAATCTTGCAACAAATGAGACAGAAATATATAGATTAATAAATTACTATAATTTTTTAATAGATGTATTAAAAAATCCTGATGATTATCTAATAATTATACCAACATATTATAAAGATCAATCTACAGGAAATCTTGTTGAATATGATGATAACGAATATAGTAAACTAAAAGAGAGTATTGAATCAACATTTGGCGTTCATTGTATAGACTTAAAAGAAGAAGGTGTAGCACCAGAAGATTATAATGGAGTTGCAAATGTAATTAAAAATAAACTTGCTGAATTAGGATATGATGTTGGTGAAATAGAAGAAGATAATCCTAATGCAGGAAGTGTAACCTTTGGAAATACTTTACCAGTTGGTTCAGAAATAACATTAGAATATATTCCATTAGGAAATGCTTTACAACCTCAACCTGGTACATTAAGATGGTTAATGGAACAAGAAGATAACAATATAAAAAATTCTGCATTACAATTTTTCTCAATAGATTCAGTTGGAAACTTAATTGTTGCAAACTGGAAAAGAGTAACTACAACAGAAGTTAGAACAACAGATGGAGCTAATGATGAAGGATATCCAATTTCAATAGTAGATTATGATATGACTTTGGTAAAAGTAAATTATAAAAATTCTGTTGAACAATACACAATGCCATTTGATTATTTATGGACATTTTTAGTAATGGGTGAAGACCAGGAATTTGTAAATAATCTAGCAAATTTAGCTCTAAGTAGTAAAATAACATTAACATTATTTGATGAATTAACAATAGTTGAAGATGATTATGTAGAAAATTATTCTCAAGAAAATAGAACAGATATAAAAGAAGATATTACAGAAACAAATTATGATACAGGAGAAGAAAATAGTTATACAAACGAAACATCAAATCAAACTTCTCAAGCAAAATATTATAACAGAAATGTTGTTACAGAAACTAATAAAATAAAATATAGAATTACAAAAGCAGATGTATGGTTTTTAAATTATGAAGTAACAGGCATAACACAACAATATGATGATGGTACTAATAATACTCAAATAACAGAAACAGGACCAACTACAGAGGAATGGTCTCAAACAGGAAGTTCAGGACCTATAAGTTCTTCAGACAATATTTATACAACGGTTATAGATGCTACAACATCAGCTCCGCTAATTAAAGTATCAGGAAAAAGAGATTCAACTAAAACGGAAACATATTATTCAAGAAGAGCTAATATAACAACTAAAACAACAATTATAACAAGAGGATATACATATTCAGAAGGTGTTACAAAAATCGAAGAAAAAACTGATAGAACTGCAACGCAAGAAGAAATTGATACACGAACATTTAATGAACCTAATTTTGTAAAATATTATTTATATTCAGCAAATGCTAGAGCTAGAATAACAGGATCTACTAGTTGGCTATATGAAGCTTTAGAGATGAATGGAAAAACTTCAGATTTAGTTGATATAACAAAATATTTGATATATAAAGCAACAGATACTAACCAAGGTGTTACAAGTATGGACTTTTCAGCATACAATAATACAGACTTTCAGGATGCCACAGATTATGACCCTGCAACAGATAGTATAGATGGATCAGCTGGTGGAGCATTGGGACAAGTTGAATTAGACGGAAGTTATAATGTAGATGGAATACTATTATCAAATCCAATTAATGAATCAATAGATTTTGTTGGTTCATATTCAAATCACGGTGCAGTAGATATTAACCCTACACGAAATGGTGGAACGCCAGTTTATGCTTCTGCAGCTGGAACTGTAACAACTGCAACATATCACAGTTCTTACGGAAATTATGTTGTAATAGATCATGGAAATGGAGTATCAACATTATATGCACATGCTCAGTCATTAGTAGTAAGTGCAGGACAAACAGTGGAAAAAGGACAATTAATAATGTATGAAGGAAGTACAGGAAACTCATCAGGACCACACGTTCATTTTGAAATTAGGAGAAATGGAGTTAGAAATCAAGCCTTAGCAGAGGATATGTTTGTGCAACTAGGATTTCCAATCGTAAGAAATAATTATTAGAGATAGAAAGAGTGAAAATTCTATGAAAAAAAATAGTAAAATAATAATATGTATTATAGCAATTCTTATATTTATAATAATAATGATATTGTGTGCTCTATTTTATATAAAAAGTATTAATGAAGAAAATAATAACAATACACAAACTATCGATGAAAATGAATATATAGATGGAGAACTAGAAGGAAAAGAAGTTGAAATAGAGAGCAACAGAACTCTTTCAAAATTAATAACAAAAAATGATTATTATACTCTAATAGAATGTACAAGAATCTATCAAGATGCTATAAATAATTTAATTGATAATAATAATCAAGAAAATCAACAAAAATTACTTAATATGCTTGATGATGAATATATTCAACAAGAAAATGTTACTAACTTAAATTATACAAAATCTGAAATGTATATAGATGAGATACTAAAAACACAATTATCAAATAAAGTAAGTGCTTATTACATAAACGGAAAATTAAGAAATATTAATGATTCACAAATTAGTGAGTATGATATGATTTTAAAAATAGATTTTGGAAACAATACTTTTTCAGTATATCCATATGAATATATAATAAATAACCAAATGCAACAATTGTCAGAAAATAGTGTAATAAACATATCAATTGTACAAGAGATAACTGATAAAGTTGATAATAAATTCCAAAATCAAACTAATAGATATAGAACAATAACTATTCCATACTTTGAAAAAATGAAATCAGATTTATTATATGATCAAGAAAATATATATAATTTACTAGATGATGAATATAAAGAAAAAAAATTTGGTAATATAGACAGTTTTAAAAATTATATTGAATTAAATAGAGAAACATTTTCAAATATGGAAATACAAAAATATGCAAGATATTATTATGATGGATATACACAATATGTGGCTTTAGATAATTTTGGAAATTATTATGTTTTCAATGAAACGTCTACAATGGATTATAAGGTATTATTAGACACATATACAATAGACCAACCTGAATTTATTGAAAATTATGATAGTGCTTCAGATGTAGAAAAAGCAGGATATAACATAGATAAATTCATGACAGCAATTAATACAAAAGATTACAATTATGCATATAATCATCTAGCACAATCTTTTAAACAAAATAACTTTAAAACACTTGAAAGCTTTATAAATTATATACAAAATAACTTTTACTCAAATAATGAATGTGAAATAACAAATGGTCAAAAAGAAGGAAATTATTATGTATATACAGTAAACATTTCAAATGCTAACCAAGAAAATTCAGGAATAACACAAAAGAATTTTATAGTAAATTTAAAAGAAAATAGAGAATATGAATTATCATTTAATATAGAATAATAATTTATTTAAAAAGCGATAAAACATTTGATTTTATCGCTTTTTATGTTATAATTTTTTATAGGAGTGGTAATTATGATTTCAATAAAAAATGTATCAAAATCTTATAATCAAAAAAATAAAATAATAAATAATTTAAATTTAGAAATAAAAAATGGAGAAATATTTGGTTTTTTAGGACCAAATGGAGCTGGTAAAACAACAACAATAAAAATGATAACAGGAATATTAGATATTGATGAAGGAGATATTTTAATAAATAATTATAGTATAATTAAAAATCCAATTGAAGCCAAAAAACAATTTGGATTTGTTCCAGATAATCCTGATATGTTTTTAAAATTAAAAGGAATAGCATATTTAAATTTTATGGCAGATGTATATGAAATAAGCACAGAAGATAGAAAAAAAAGAATAGAAGAATTATCAACAATTTTTGAAATAAAAAATGAATTAAATAATATAATTCAAAACTATTCTCATGGAATGAGACAAAAAATAATTATAATAGGATCATTGTTACACAATCCACAAAATTGGATAATAGATGAACCAATGACTGGGCTAGACCCAAAAGCAACATATGAATTAAAAAATATTATGAGAAATTTAGCTCAAAAAAATAAAACAGTATTTTTTTCAACACATATATTAGATGTTGCAGAAAAATTATGTGATAGAATAGGTATAATAAATAAAGGAAAATTATTATTTGTAGGAACAATAGAAGAAATGAGAAAAGAATTGAAAGAAAATAAATCTTTAGAAGAACTTTATATGGAGATAACAAAAAATGATTAAAATAATAAAACAATTATCAAAAATATTTATAATTGATTATTTTCAAAAATTAAATATTTTTAAAAAAGAAGATAATAAAATAAATTATAAATCTGGATTTGTTTGGCTGTTAATTATTCTAATATTAGCAATTAGTTATTCATGCTATGAAATAATAAGCTTTTTAAATAAAGCTGGACAAGAAATATTATTTTTAAAAATTTATTTGCCTATAATATCTTTTGTAATAATATTTCAGGCAATTTTAATAATAAGTAATATTTTATATTTTTCTAAAGACACAGAATATATATTATATTTACCAATAAAGCCAGAAGAATTAATAATTTCAAAATTAATAAATATAATTAGTATAATTTATAGTACAGGAATAATTTTAATTGGTTTGCCATTATTAATTTATGGTATGGTTACAGGTTCATCAATTTATTATTATTTATCTACTATAATAGTAACATTTATTTTTCCAATATTACCTGTTTTATTAATTAGTTTTATAATGTTAATTATAGTACAATCAATGAAATTTATAAAAAATAAAGGAATATTACAAATATTAATAGTATCAATATTAACTCTTTTGATAACAACTTTAGGAGTATTTACAGTAAGAAAAGTTATTATAGAAAACTTTCCTGAAATAAGCATTACAGAAGAAGGACAAGTTGAAAATGCACAAATAATTATAAATACTTTACATGAAAGATTAAATAATTTTAATAAATACTTTTTTAATGTAAATAATTATATAAATATTTTGTCTATGCAATCATTATTTAAAATAATAATTGAAGTAGCAAAAATAATATTAATTAATATTTTTATTTTATTTATTTTTTTATATTTATCAAAAAAAATATATATAAATCTTTTATTAAAAAATACAATATATATTAATAATAAAATTATAAATAATAAAAAAATAAAAAATAATTATAATAAAAATAAGATTAATAAAACATATATTATAAATGAATTAAAAAAAATAATAAGAACTCCAACATTTTTCTTACAATGTATATTTCAATATTTATTTATGATAATAATATTTTTAGTTTTATTAAATACCTTAATTCCAACATTAATGCAAAGTTTAACAGATGAATATATTTTAGAAATAGGAATAGATAATTTTAAATTACAAATAATTTGCATATTATTAGGAATAATACAATTATTATCAATGATGAATAATTTGTCTATTACAGCAATTTCAAGAGAAGGAAAATATGTATCATATTTAAAATGCTTACCTGTATCTTTATATGATCAATTTAAATACAAAAACATACCACAAATATTATTAAATACAATTGCGATAGCTGGAACATTAATCATTTGGAAAATTAAAGCTAATAATATAGAAATGATATATATAATAATTACATTTATTATTGCTATGATTTTAAATATAATAAATAGTTATTTAATGTTAATAACAAATTTAAGAAAACCAAATATTGATTGGATAACAGAAACATCAGCATTAAAAGATAATGGAAGCAAATTAATACAATATGGATTAACAATAATAAATATTTTAATGTTAAGCTATTTTACACAAATATTTGAAAATATGAATATAAATATTTCTTTATTAATTATTTTAGCAATTTATCTATTTATTTTAATAATAATAATAAATTATACAAAAAGAAATATAAACAAATTATTTAATAAAATTAATTAATATAAAATATTAATAAAAAAGCATTGAATAAAAAAAAGATTCAATGTTTTTTTGTTCTAAAATTTACTTAGCAGTAATAATATTTGATTATAGACAAGGAGGAGTTTAGATGAAAAATAAAAGAATAATTGCTGTTATTGTATTAATATTAATAATTGTTTTGGGGTTTATAATATATAAAAATGTTAGTATAAAAAATCAAGAAGACGAATATCAAGATTATATACCAGAAGAAGAAATTTCTGATGAACAAATGAGGCAAACAAAAATAATATTATATTTTGCAAATAACGAAACAGGAGAACTTGAAACAGAAATAAAAGTTGTTGATGCTAATACTTTAATTAAAAATCCAGAAAAACAAATAATGGAACTATTAATAAAAGGACCACAAAGCAGTAATTTAAAAAAATTAATTCCAGATGGTACAATATTGCATGATATAAAAATTGAAAATTCATGTGCAATTATAAATGTATCAAATGAATTTTTAAATTATCAAAATGAAGAAGAAAAATTAAAAATAATTAATAGTATAGTAAATACTTTAACAAATTTAAAAGAAATTGAATCAGTAAAATTTTTAATTAATGGTGAAGAAAATGAACAATTAAATGAGACATATGTTAAAAATAATTAAATAATATTTTTTTTAAAATTAATTAAATTAAATAATATTTTTTTGGATTAAAATAAAAATTAAATAAAAAAATAAAATTTAATTTTTAAAAATTATTAAATAAAAGATAATAACATTTTTGATTAAAAAAATTATAAATAAAGTTATTTTACTTTTATAAAAGTATGCTATACAATTTGCACAAAACATAAGGTAAATAATGGTAATATAAAATTAAATGAGATTTATAAAAAGTTTCTGTAAGATTAAGGAAGAAAGGGGATGTCAAAAAAAGATTTCTGTATTTAAAGAATAAAATGAGTAAAAAAGTTGCTTCTTAAAGTAGAAAAATAAACAATGAAAAGCATTGAATAAATATGATTTTTGTAATAAGATAATAAGATTAATAAAAAGAAAAAAATGAATTGCCAGATAAAAAATATATTATCTGGCTTATTAAAATAATAAATAAAAATTAAAATAAAATACAAAAAAATAAAATTAAATAAATAAATAATTATAATAAATAAAAAATATATAAAAATAAATTTTAAAAAAAATAAAAATTAATTTAATAAAAAATAAAATTGAAAAATCAAATTAATTTTTAGAAAAAATAATTATCTAAAACAAATAAATATTTATTAAAATAAAAAATAAATAAATTTTTTGAATATTAATTAAATTAAATAATATTTATTTATATTAAAATAAAAAAATTAAATACAAAAATAAAAATAAATTATTAGAAATAATTTAATAAAATATAAAAAGATTTTTTGTTAAAAATATTTTATATAAAGTGGTTTTATATTTCCTCAAAGATGTTATACTTTTTATAAAAAATAAAAGGCAAATAATGGTAAAACAAATTTGAATGACATTTAAAAAAAGTTTTTGTAAGATTAAGGAACAAAGGGAATGTCAAAAAATAATTCTTGTGTTTAAAGAATAAAATGAGTAAAAAAGTTGCTTCTTAAAGTAGAAAAATAAACAATGAAAAACATTGAGTAAATCTGATTTATGTAATAAAATAATAAGATTATTAAAAAGAAAAATTGAATCGCCAGATAAAAAATATATTATCTGGCTTATTAAAATATTAAATAAAAATTAAAATAAAATACAAAAAAATAAAATTAAGTTAATAAATAAAATAAATAATTTAAATAAATTAAAAAATATTTAAAAATAAATTATAAAAAATAATAAAATTTAATTTATTAAAAAGTAAAATGAAAAATTAAATTAATTTTTAAGAAAAAATAATTATATAAAATAATTAAATATTAATTAAAATAAAAAATAATAATATTTTTTTCTATTAATTTAATTAAATAATATTTATTTAAATTAAAATAAAAAAATAAATACAAAAATAAAATTAAAATTTTTTAAAAATGATTAAATAAAATATAATATTATTTTAATAAAAAAATATAAGTAAAGTTATTTTATATTTCTAAAAAGATGCTATACTATTTGTAAAAAAACATAAGGTAAATAATGGTAATATAAATTGAGATTATTATATAAAAATGTATCTGTAAGATTAAGGAACAAAGGGGATGTACAAAAATGCATTTTTCATTTAAAGAATAAGATGAGTAAAAAATATAAATCTTTTACTACCAAAGCAAACAATGAAGAGCATTGTTTATATGGCTTTATAAAAGCAGATAACAAGATTACCAAAAATAAAAAAATGAATCGCTAGATAAAAATATTTTATTTGTCTTATTAAAATAATAAAAAAATATTAAAATAAAATATAAAAAAATAAAATTAAATTAATAAATATACTTAATAATTTAAATAAATAAAAAAATATTTAAAAATAAATTATAAAAAATAATAAAATTTAATTTATTAAAAAATAAAAATGAAAAATCAAATTAATTAAAAAAAAAAATAATTATTTAAAATGATTAAATAGTTATTAAAATAAAAATAATAATATTTTTTTCTATTAATTTAATTAAATAGTATTTTTTAGAATTAAAATAAATACAAAAATAAAATTAAATTATTAAAAATGATTTATTAAAATATAATATTATTTTTAATTAAAAAATTATAGATAAAGTTATTTTACATTTCAAAAAAGAAGATATACTATTGGTAAAAAGCAAAAGGTAAATAATGGTAATATTAATTAGGGCGAAAATATAAAAACATATCTGTAAGATTAAGGAACAAAGGGGATGTACTAAAAAAGATTTTTCATTTAAAGAATAAAATGTGTAAAAAAGTTAATTCTTATACTACCAAAACAAACAATGAAAAGCATTGTATATATGGCTTTATATACCCCAATAATAAGATTACCAAAATAAAAAAATAAATCACCAGATAAAAAATATATTATCTTGCTTATTAAAATAATAAATAAATATTAAAATAAAATATAAAAAAATTAAAATTAAATTAATAAAAAATTATAATAAATAAAAATAAACAAAAATAAATCGAAAAAATAATAAAAATTAATTTTAAAAAAGTTAAATAAAAAAATTAAATTAATTTTTAAGAAGAAATAATTATATAAAATAATTAAATATATATTAAAACAAAAAATAAAAATATTTTTTTTGAATATTAATTTAATTAAATAATATTTATTTAAATTAAAATAAAAAATAAAAACAAAAATATAATTAAATTATTAAAAATAATTTAAAAAATATATTAATAAATTTAAGTTATTAACTTATAAAAAAATGTAGTTTTATATATCCCAAAAGGAGTTATATATTTTGTATAATAAAAAGGTAAATAATGGTAAAACAAAAATTGCTGACATTAAAAAAATGTTTCTGCAAGATTAAGGAATAAAAAGCTTGGCAAAAAGTGATTATTATATTTTAAATAAAAAAAGATAAGAAAAATTGATTCATATACTACAATAATTAACAATAAAAAACATTGAAAAAATAACTTTTAAAATGGGATTATAGAAAAGAATAAATTATATTAGATAAAAAATAAAAAAAAATATATTTAAAAATAAAAATAAAATTAAAATAAAGCAATAAATAAAATGAATAATTAAAAATAAATAATAATAATAATTATAAAAATATAAAAAATAAATAATAAAAATTGTTTTTAAAAAAATAAATAAAATAATTAAATTAATTTTTAAAAAATAATATTTTTTGAAAATAATAAAATAATCAATAAATTAAAAAATAAAATGCTTTTCTGAATATTAATTTAATTAATTAATTTATTTTTTACTAAAATAAAAAAATAAATACAAAAAATAAAATTAAATAATTAAAAAAATATAATAATAAATTTAAGAAGTAAACTTATAAAAATGTAGTTTTATATCTCTAAAAATAAGTTATATAATTTGTACAATAAAAAAGGTAAATAATGGTAAAATAAAAACAACTGACATAAAAAAATATTTCTGTAAGATTAAGGAATAAGGAGAAGATTAAAAATAGAGTATTGTATTTATAGAAAAAAATAATCATAAAATTTGATTCTAATAATGTAAATTTAAACAATGAATATCATTGAATTTATTGAATTATATAATAGAAAACTTAAGATATAAAAAGTAAAATAAGATTTTTTTGACAATAATATTTTAAATTAAAAAGAAAAATTAAAATATTTTATTATTAAAATTAAAATAAATTAATATAAAAAATAAATAATAAAATATAATTAATTAATAAAAAAATAAAAACATAAAAAAACAAATTATAAAAAAATTTTTTATAAAATTAAAATAAAAAAATTAATAAAATTATTATAGAAAATATTTTTACAAATTAATTAAATAATTAATAAATTAAAAAATCATATTTTTTTATAAATAAAAAATTTTTATTTTATAATTTTTTTTGAATTAAAATAAAAATTAAATATAAAAATAAAATTAAATTATCAGAAATATTGAAATAAAATATAATAACTATATTGATTAAAATAAGTTAAAAAAAGTAGATTTTTTTGATCAAAAATAAATTATAAAATTTGAATGCCCAAAAGGTAAATAATGGTAAAACAAAAATTGCTGAGATTTAATAAATATTTCTGCAAGATTAAGGAATAAAGATGATGACAAGAAGATACTTTTTGAATTTAAAGAAAAAAATATAAAAAAGATGGAAGCTTTTAATGTAATAACAAACAATGATAAACATTGATTTTATTGATTTATTTAATAGTAAGCTAAGGTTATAAAAAGTTAAAAAGTTTTTTTTAGATATTAATATTTGGGGTAAAAAATAAAGATAAAATATTTTTAAATAAAATAAAAATAAATTAAAATAAAAAAAATAATTTAATTAATTAATAAAAAATAAAAATGTAATAAATAAATTATAAAATAAAAAGAAAATAATTAAAAAATAATATAAAAATTATTTAATTAAATTTAAATAAAAAAAATAAATTAATTTATTATAGAAAATATTTTTATATAATAATTAAATATCTATTAAAAAATAAAATTAAAATAATTTTTTTGAATTAAAATAAAAGTAATTATAAAAATAAAATTAAATTATCTGAAAAAAATAAATAAAATATAATAATAAATTTGATTAATAAAATTATAAATAAAGTAGTTTTGTATCTCAAAAAAGAAGTTATACATTTTGTACAACAAAAAAGGTAAATAATGGTAAATCGAAATTGAGAGGTAATAAAAAAATATTTCTGAAAGATTAAGGAATAAAGGGGATGTAGAAAAGAGGTTTTTGTATTTTTAGAAAAAGATGAGTCGATAATTAGATTTTTATAATGTAAAAATAAACAATGTAAAGCATTGAATATATTGACAATTATAACAATAGTATCGAAAAGAAAAAATGTTTAAATATTAAAATAAATTATTAATATAAATAAAAAAATTAAAATATATAAATAATTAATTAATAATTAATTATAAAAAAATTATTTTAATAAATTAATTAATTTTATATATTTTAATGTATTACTAAAATTATTTAAAAAATATTCAACATCATTTAAAGATTTAATAGTATTATCTTTTATATTTTTAATATTTATTTTTTTTGGTTGATTTTTATTTTTAGAATAATTTCTATTGTTTATTTTTTGTGGAAAATAATTAAGGTTATTATTATACATATTAATCACACTCTTTTTTATATATTATATTTAAAAAAGACAAAAAATGTGATAAAATATAAAAAATAAAAGAGAACCGGTGCAAAAGACAAGAAAAATGGCAAAAAAGAACCGGCACCAAATGCCAAAATGGCAAAAAAGAACCGGCACCAAATGCCCAAATGCCAAAATATCAAAAAAGACCCGGTCCCAAATGAAAGGAACTAATAATGAAAGGAAAATTATATATAGTAGCAACTCCAATAGGAAATTTAGAAGATATTACATTAAGAGCTTTAAATATTTTAAAAAATATTGATTTAATCGCTGCAGAAGATACAAGACAGACATTGAAGCTTTTAAATCATTATGAAATATCTAAACCGTTAATAAGTTATCATAGGCATAATGAAGATGTTAAAAGTGAAATATTAATTGAAAAATTAAATGAAGGACAAGATATAGCATTAGTCTCTGATGCGGGTACGCCTGGTATTTGTGACCCTGGAGAGGTTGTTATAAAAAAAGCTATTGAAGAAGGTATTACAGTAGTGCCTATACCTGGAGCTTGTGCAATGATTAATGCATTAATTGCTTCTGGAATAAGTACAAGTGAATTTATTTTTCTTGGATTTTTACCTTTAAATAAAAAAAATAGAAAACAAAAATTAGAGGAAATTAAAAATTCAAATAAAACTATAATTTTATATGAAGCACCACATAAAATGAAAAATACATTAGAAGATTTAAAGGATATTATAGGTGATAGAAGAATAACATTAGCTAGAGAATTAACAAAAATTCATGAAGAATTTATTAGAGATAATATAAATAATATTTTAGATAAAATTGACTCTTTAAAAGGAGAAATGATTTTAATTATTGAAGGTAAAAATATAGAATATAATTCACAAAATGAACTTAATGAACTAACTTTAGAAGAACATTATGAATACTATAAAAAACAAGGATTTGATAAAAAAGAAATTATTAAAAAGATTGCGAAAGATAGAAATGTAAATAAAAATGAAATATATATGAAGTTTATAAATTAAAAGAAGAAGATTATCTATCTTCTTCTAATTTTTCATCTAAACTAGCTAATTTTTGTGCACATTTTGAGCAAACTAGTTTATCTTTATAACTGATTAGGTTTTTTGCATTCCCGCAAAAAATACAATTTGGCTCGTATTTTTTTAAGATAATTGAAGAACCATCAACATAAATTTCAATTGGATCTTTTTCTGCTATATCGAATTTGTTTCTTATTTCGATTGGGATAACAACTCTTCCTAATTCATCAACTTTTCTTACAATTCCTGTTGACTTCATACCTTATCCTCCTTAAATATTAAATTCAATTCATGTATATCATAACATAAATAATATGTTTGGTCAATGTGTTTTACAAAAAATGTATAAAAATGTCTTAAAATTCTGGCATTATTTGTTATAAAATTTATAGAAAAAAATATATTTATATATGAAAGGGAAAATATGTTAAATATATTATGGCCAATTTTTATAATTATATCAATTATATATGCATTTCTTTCTGGAAATATTGAAAATATTAATGATGCTATATTTTCTTCAACAGAAGATGCGGTTAATTTAACAATAACATTGTTGGGTATGACTTGCCTATGGAGTGGAATTGTTGAAATTGCATCAAATACAGTAATAATAAAATATTTGTCTTTTCTTTTAACCCCCATAGTTAAATTTTTGTTTCCTAATATAAAAAAGGGAGGAAAGGCATATGACAATATTATAATGAATATAATTGCAAATATCCTAGGACTAGGAAATGCAGCTACTCCATTAGGGTTACAGGCAATGACAGAACTGCAAAAAGATAATAAAGAAAAATCTAAATTAAGTAATGAAATGATGATGTTAATTGTTTTGAATACGGCATCTTTACAAATAATACCTACAACTGTAATTGCTATAAGAACAGCTCTAGGTTCTTCAGAACCAACAAAAATAATATTTCCAGTTTGGATTTCTACATTTTGTGCAGGATTTGTGGCAATTTTTATGACTAAATTAATTATTAAAATAGAGGAAAACAAAAAATGAAAATTATTAATTATATTTCGATTATTGCTATGCCATTAGTGATACTAATAATTGTTTCAAGAGGTTTAAAAGAAAGAATTTCTGTTTTTGATGTTTTTTTAAAAGGTGCAAGAGATGGAATTGAAATAACAATAAAAATTTTTCCAACTCTAGTGGGCTTATTTGTAGCGATTGGTTTACTTAGAAGTTCGGGAATTTTGGATTTTATTACAAAATTAATTTCGCCAATATTAATAATGTTTCAATTTCCTGGTGAAATAGTTCCTTTAGCATTACTTAGGCCAATATCTGGTAGTGCTTCAATGGCAGTTGCTACAGATATAATGGCTCAAAATGGAGTAGATTCTTTTGTTGGGGTTGTAGCATCTGTAATTATGGGTGCAACTGAAACAACATTATATACTATTGCAGTATATTCAAGTAGTGTTAGAATAAAAAATACTAGAAAGATTTTAATAGCTTCATTGTTGGCTGACATAATAGGAGTTATTGTGTCAATAATTATTTGTAAATTTATTTTTTTTACATAAACCTACAGGTGTAAGGGATTGAATGATATATGTCGAACTATGTCGAACGATTTTTATTGACAAATAGTTTGACATATTGTAATATATTGACAAAGGAGAAAAATGATCTTTAAAATTTTAACATTTATTCTTATATTTTTATTAATCAAAAAAATAATTATTAAAATATTAGCAATTGAAATTCTTGAAAAAATTTTAGAAGAAAAAAATACCTTTAAATAGTTTTTAATCTTGTAAAGGGAATAATTCTAATTCCCCATTAAGAACAAAACAATAAATTCCCCTAAAATAAATTTTTTGTCATTGAAACTAAACTTAGGCCCCCAAATCCTTATGCTAGATTCATTTATTTTGTTCAATTATTCCCTTTACAAAACATATATTATAAATTAATTAATTTACTAGGACAATCTCTACTAGCAACAGAAAGATTAACTGTATCTTCATTACAATTATTAGCAATTAATTCATTAACAACTGTTTGATATGCTAATTCAGGAAAATTACTTTCTTTACTTAAATGTCCTAACATAGCTGTTTTTAAATTACTGTTTTTAATTAAATATGAAATTGTCTTTCCTGCCATCATATTAGATAGATGACCTTTGCAACCAGCTATTCTCGATTTAAGACTAAAAGGATAAGCACAACATTTTAGAACTTCTGTATCATAATTTGATTCTAATAATATAAATTGGCTTCCCTCAAGATGATCTAAAACAGATTTTGTCATCTGTCCAATATCTGTTGCAATACTTATTTGGTTGTTTTGCTCAATGATATTGAAACCACAAGGGTTTACTGCATCATGAGGTATAGAAAATGGTAAAATTTCTAAGTCACCAATTGAAAATTTCTCATCTGGCTTATAATAATTTATATTTTTCTCATTAAGTTTCTCTGTTTGTGTTGGCATAGCATCAAATGTTTCTTTAGTTGAAAAAACAGGAATATCATACTTTTTTGAAATTGTAGATAATCCCTTTATATGGTCAGAGTGTTCATGAGTAACTAAAATAGCATTAATTGAAGAAACATCTTCATTTATAGAACTTAATGCTTCTTCAATTTTTTTACAACTCATACCTGCATCAACTAAAATTTTTGTGTTTTCAGATTCAACAAATAAACTATTTCCACTACTGCCACTATATAAACTACAAAAATTTAGCATATGTATTCTTCTTTCTTTATTATTCTGTAACTCTTTCTATTTTTGCTCCAAGTTTTCTGAATTTTTCTTCTATATTTTCATATCCTCTATCGATATGCTCTAAATTATATATTTCAGTTTGACCTTCTGCAATAATTCCAGCAATTATAAGTGCTGCTCCTGCACGTAAATCAGATGAATATACAGGTGAACCATATAATTTTTCAACACCTTCAAAAAATGCAGATTTACCTTGTGCCGTAATGTTTGCCCCCATTTTATTTAATTCTTCTGTATATTGAAATCTTGATTCCCATATACTTTCTATTATTCTACTTGTACCATCTGCAATAGATAAAACTACTCCCATTTGAGGTTGTAAGTCAGTAGGAAATCCTGGGTAAGGAAGTGTTTTTATATTTGCTTTTGATGGTCTTCTATTACAAGATACTCTTATACTATCTCCATAGTCTTCAACTTTAGCACCAATTTCAGTTATCTTTGCAGTGACAGACTCTAAATGCTTTGTGATACAGTTTTTTATTAAAATATCACCTTTTGAGGCTACGGCAGCAAGCATAAAAGTTCCAGCTTCGATTTGATCTGGTACAATTGAATAAGTGCTATTTCCTGCTAATTTTTTAACACCATTAATTTTTATCATATCTGTTCCAGCACCACGAATGTCTGCTCCCATTGTATTTAAAAAGTTTGCAACATCAACTATATGAGGTTCTTTAGCAGCATTGTCTATTATTGTTGTTCCTTCAGCTAATACTGATGCTAACATAACATTTATTGTTGCTCCCACAGAAACTACATCCATGTAAATTGAAGTACCAACTAATTTATCTCTTGTTGCTGTTATTTTTCCTTGTCCAACATCAACTTTTGCACCTAAGGCTTCAAAACCTTTAATGTGTTGGTCAATAGGTCTAGCTCCAAGTTTACAACCACCAGGCATACCTACTGTGATTTTTCCTTTGCGTCCAAGCATACTTCCAATTATGTAATATGAAGCTCTGAATTTTCTTGTAAGTTCTTCAGAGGCTACTGTTTGATCTATATTTCTTGTATCTATAGTAATTTCATTAGGAGTATTCCATGTGATTTTTGCTCCAAGTCCTTCTAAAATTCTACATGACATTTTTACGTCACTTATATTAGGAAGATTTTCAATAGTGCATATACCATCTATTAGAAGTGTAGCTGGTAATATAGCAACAGCCGCATTTTTTGCACCACTAATTGTTACTTCTCCTTTTAAGGGTGTTTGTCCAGTTATTACTAGTTTTTCCAAAGATATTCCTCCTCAAAAATTTATTCCTTAAGAAATATACCATAAAAAAGAAAAGATTACAACAGTTTTTTAATTTTTAGCAGTAAAAAGTCCGCTTTCTGCAAAAAATTCTATTAATTTAAATTTAAAATTTATTGCAAAATTGTTGTTGTCTGAAATAATATCATAACTTTCTTCATCAAGGTTGCTTTCTAAGTTTTCTTTTGCATCATCATCAACTACGCCTGAAGTGATGTCTACAAAACATAGTGAAGGAAACATTACGCACCACCAGTTTTGCCCTTTTGCTTCTCCTATTTCCACTCGTAATGCATCATAAAATCCTGCGGGTAGTGAAATATCACCATAATTTTTTGTTGGAAAATAAAAGTTGTTTATGTTTATTTTTACAGAATAATCATATCCATTTTCTTTTATTGTTTTTTCGGCAATTTTTTGAAAATCTTCTTTGTGCTCATTTGCAATTGAAAAGGCTTCTTGTTTTGTTGAACAATCAGCACATAAATTATTCATGTAATTAAGTAATGCATCTCTTACTTTTAATTTTAAATTCTGGTCTTCGTCAGAATCACTATTTGCAATAACATGTAATCTAAAAACAGCATCAGATAAATTATTTGAAACTGCAGAAACATAACTCTGTGCTGAAATAAACACATATAAAGCCAAAAGCAAAGATAAAATCAATATATTTTTATACTTGGTATTTTTAATAAAATTTAAAAATTTTTTCATGAAAATCCTCCTAAAAACTTTTTTGTTAAAAAATATCTTTAAAATAATTATTAACCAAAAAAAATAAAATATACATTTTAAAATAAATCTTGACAAAAGCTAATTAACATGGTAAAATTTACCAGTAAGCAAATAAAAATTACCTATTTGAAAGGATGAAGAAAATGGTAACAAAAAATAAAAAAATTTTCAAAACTTGTAGTTTTTATGTAAGTGACTTTCATTTAGAAATGATTTTAATACCATATATAAATAAAAAACTTAAAAATAATGAAGAAATAAAAATAGTTACCGAAAAAAATTTAAAAGAAACAGTAAAAATATTAATTTCAAAAATGAATTTAGATCAAAAAACAAAAGAAGAAATATTAGAACTAGGATGGGATAATATAAATAGTGATATTTCAAATAATACAAATATAATAATTATTGGTTCAAAAAAATATATCGAAGAAAAAAATTGCCTTATAGAAAACTCAAACATTGAAAATATAAATGTTGTAAATTGTTATGAATTTGATGAAGTAAAAGATGAAATGAATGAAATAGTAGAAGAACATGACAATACTTTAAATACCTTAGGGAATTAGTATGTTTCAAAAAAAATGTAAAATTTAGTATAAAGTATTGAAAAAAAACAAAAGATGTTGTATATATAATTTATGTACTAAGAAAGGAAGATACATATGGAAGAAGAAATAGAAGATATAAAGAAAAAATTGAAGAAATATTCACAAGAGCATTTATTAAATAATTTTGAAAACTTAAGTGAAGAAAAGCAAAAAAGATTATTGGAACAAATAGAAAATATTGATTTTGATTTAATAAAAAAATTATATGATACAACACAAAATATAACAACAGAAATACAAGATGCAGAAATCAAACCAATTGAATTTTTGGACAAAGAAAAATTGTATGATGATTACAAAAAGTATAAAGAAATCGGTGAAAAAGCAATAAGAGCTAAAAAACTTGCTGCTGTAACTATGGCTGGTGGACAAGGTACAAGACTTGGACATGATGGACCAAAAGGAACATATGATATTGGTTTAGAATCACATAAATCTTTATTTGAATTATTAAGTGATGGACTTAAAGAACAAGGTAAAAAATATGGAGTTATAATTCCATGGTTTATAATGACAAGTAGAGAAAATAATGATGCAACTGTTGAATTTTTTGCAAAACACAGATATTTTGGATATGAAAAAGATAAAAATATATTTTTCTTTAAACAAGGCGAATTACCTATGATTGATACAGAAGGAAAAATTCTAATTGGTGAAGATGGGCTTATAAAAGAAGCGGCAAATGGTCATGGAGGAATTTATGAAGCACTTGTAAAAAACGGAATGACTAAAAAAATGAGAGAGTTAGGCGTTGAATGGGTATTTATAGGTGGAGTAGATAACTGTCTTGTTAAGATGGTAGATCCTGTTCTTATGGGAATTGCAATAGATAAAAATGTAACAGCTGCAGGAAAATCTGTTGTAAAAGCAAATCCTCAAGAAAAAGTAGGAGTTTTCTGTAAAAGAAATGGAAGACCATCAGTTGTTGAATATACAGAAATACCTGAGGAAATGTCAGAAGCAACAGATGAAAATGGAAATTTAATATATGGAGAATCACACATTTTGTGTAATTTGTTTAATATAGATGCAATTGAAAGAATGGGAAGTAAACCACTTCCATATCATATAGCGTTTAAAAAAGCAACATATATAGATAAAGATGGAAATAAAGTTGTACCAGATGGACCAAATGCATATAAATTCGAAGCATTTTTATTTGATGCATTTGGAGAATTAGATGATATGGCTATTTTAAGAGTAAAAAGAGAAGAAGAATTTGCTCCTGTAAAAAATGCTACAGGAACAGATAGTCCAGAAACAGCAAGAGAGCTATATAGAAAATTCTATAATATAAAATAAGTATATAAAATTTAACTACTGGTATATTGAATATCAGTAGTTTTTTGTTTAATAGAAAAACAAATAAAGAAAGGAAGATTGAAATGGATTATTTAAAAGAATATCAAAGATGGTGTGAAGACACAAGTTTTGATGTAGAGACAAAAAAAGAATTAGAGCTAATTAAAAATGATGAGGAAGAAATAAAAGACAGATTTTATAAAGAATTAGAATTTGGAACAGCTGGATTACGTGGCGTTATTGGAATGGGAACAAACAGAATGAATAAATATACTGTAGGAAAAGCAACACAAGGTCTAGCAAATTATATAATAGAACAAGGAGTGCAAGATAAAGGTGTTGCAATAAGCTATGATTCAAGAAAAATGTCTGATGAATTTAGTATGCAAACAGCATTAATTTTAAATGCAAATGGAATAAAAACATATTTATTTGAAAGTCTAAGACCTGTACCAGAATTATCATTTGCCGTAAGACAATTAGGATGTACTGCAGGAATAATGATAACTGCAAGTCATAATCCTCCAAAATATAATGGATATAAGGTTTACTGGGATGATGGTTCACAAATTGTTGCACCAAGAGATAAAGATATAATAAATAAAGTAAGAAATATTACAGATTTCAAAGAAATTAAAACAATTAGTAAAGAAGAAGCTATTAAAAAAGGATTATTTAATCTTATAGGAATAGAAATGGATGATAAATATATTGCGACATTGAAATCTCACATATTAAATCCTGAAATAGTTGAAAAAGAAGGAAAAGAACTTAAAATTGTATATACTCCATTACATGGTACAGGAAATACAATTGTAGAAAGATTATTAAATGAACTAGGATTTAAAAATGTATATGTTGTACCTGAACAAGCTAAACCTGATGGAAATTTCCCAACAGTTGATTATCCAAATCCAGAAGATAAAAAAGCATTTAAACTAGCATTAGAATTAGCTAAAAAGGTAGATGCAGATGTAGTTTTAGCAACAGACCCAGATGCTGATAGATTAGGAATTTATGCTAAAGATACAAAAACTGGAGAATATATGCCTTATACAGGAAATATGTCAGCATTATTAATTGCTGAATATAGGATTTCACAAATGAAAGAAAAGAATATTTTACCAAAAAACGGAATGTTAATAACAACTATAGTCTCTTCAAATTTAGTTAAAGCTATAGCTGATAATTATAATTTAGAGTGTATAGAAGTTTTAACTGGATTTAAAAACATTGGTGCCGTAATGAAAAAAGCTGAAGAAAATAAAGATAAAACATATGTGTTTGGGTTTGAAGAAAGTTATGGCTGTTTAATTGGAGATTATGCTAGGGATAAAGATGGAATAGCAGCAGTTATGTCTTTATGCGAAGCGGCAGCATATTATAAATCTAAAGGAATTACATTATGGGATCAAATGAATAATATCTATAAAAAATATGGATATTACAAAGAAGACCAAGTCTCAATTGTTTTAGAAGGTGCTGAGGGTGCTGAAAAAATAAAACAAATGATGACTGATACACGAAATAAAGAAGTAAAACAAATTGGAAAATATAAAGTTTTAACATTTAAGGATATAGAAAAAGACTATGTAAAAAATATGGTTACAGGAGAAGAATCAAAATCTGGTTTACCTAAGTCTAATGTTTTATATTATGAATTAGAAAATGATGCTTGGTGTTGTGTTCGTCCTTCTGGAACAGAACCAAAAATAAAGCTTTATATTGGAGTTAAAGGAATATCTGATGAAAATGCTAGTACAGAATTGGAAGCTTTAAAAGAAGCAATGGTTAAATTAGTTAAAGGTGAATAGCAATTGGTGCCGGTTCTCTTTTGCCATTTTGGCAATTGGTGCCGGTTCTTTTTTGCCATTTTTCACGGTGACAAATTTATAGAATACCTTGCTATTTCTTTTTTAGTATAGTAAAATATAAGCGAGGAAGTGATATAGATGAAAAAATTACCATATGGAATAAGTAACTATGAAGAATTAGTTGAAGATGGATATTATTATGTAGACAAAACAATGTATATAGAAAAATTAGAAAATTTAGCAGAAAAAAGAATTTTGTTTTTACGTCCAAGAAAATTTGGAAAAACATTATTTACAAGCATGATAGAAAATTATTATGATATAAAAAAAGTAGATGAATTTGAAAAATTATATAAAGACACATATATAGGAAAAAATCCAACAAAATTAAAAAACAGTTATCATATATTAAAGTTTAACTTTTCAGGAATAGATACAACAGATGAAGAAAGTACAATGAAAGGTTTTAAAGAAAAAACAACTATAGCAATAGGAGGATTTATAGCAAAATATGGACTAGACTTTTATATAAATCCAGAGCAGACAACAGAAGGTTTATTAAGTAGTTTAATAGAAGCATTTAAAATTCAAAAATCAAATGAAAAAATCTATGTAATAATAGATGAATATGACCATTTTGCAAATGAACTACTTGGATTTAATACAAGTCAATTTAAAAACTTAGTATCAAAAAACGGAAAAGTAAGAAAATGGTATGAAATATTAAAAGAAGGAACAGAAAGTGTAGTAG